>Ga0137410_10000044_pt1 | contig 82629 bp, 105 predicted proteins | sample CZODoug1_16funga_FD_108878 | JGI IMG/M metagenome (GOLD analysis project Ga0137410, IMG submission 108878) | Vadose zone soil fungal communities from Angelo Coast Range Reserve, California, USA - CZODoug1_16fungal (Illumina Assembly) | ecosystem: Environmental > Terrestrial > Soil > Vadose... | reverse complement strand
TAACAACGCGTTGGAGCGAGAGCGCGGCCGGTGGCTTCGGTGAGGTATCAGGGATGTGCAGGTTCTGGATAAATCAGATTCGATCATCGTCAGCGAAGCCGCGCTTCGCTCAACGCGGACGTTGGGCGCGTGAGCGATCAACGGCATTGGTGCTTTGCACGTTCTGTCTCTCGGGTGTAGCGTTGCTCTATGGCGGTATCACTGAAGTCCCTGGGCATTGACCGACTCGGCGTTGACGAAAGGTTGGCGCTTATCGAGGAGCTGTGGGAGAGCATCGCGACTACGCCAGTGCCGCTCACGGACGCACAGCGGGCGGAGCTCGACCGCAGGCTTGCGGATCACGAGGCCAATCCGGACGATGTCGTGTCTTGGGAAGATGTTAAATCCTCGCTCGACCGACGACTGAAGGGATGACTTTGCCTGCGGTCTTTCGTCGCGCTGCGCGACGAGAGTTCGAGGAGGCAGCACTTTGGTACGAGGATCGGCGTCGGGGTCTCGCGGCGGAATTCAAGGCAGAGGTGGATCGAGCCGTCATGCTTGCGGCCGAGACTCCTCAGCGTTTCGCTCTTATCTATCGTCAAGCGCGTTGTGTCCGGGTGCGGCGCTTTCCCTATTCCGTGCTTTTTGTTGCCGAATCCGCGCGAATTGTCGTGCTGGCCGTATTCCATGTTCGCAGGGACCCAATTGTCTGGCGGTCGCGCGGCTAACAACGCGTTGGAGCGAGCTCGCGGCCGCAGTTGCAGTTCTGGATAAAGTGCCTTCGCTCAACGCCTGCGATGCCGCACGGCGTTCAATGCCGAATTTAGACGGTGGAACGAGGCGCAACGCTTGGTCGCGGCCTATGAGTGATCTCGACTGGACGGATTGGTTGGGGTTCGCGGGCGCGGCGTTGTGTGTCGTCGCACTCATTGCATGTATTCGAGCGATTATTCTATCCAGACGTCCCGACCTTTCACTGCGCAAGTTCCTGGCCGGCGCTCCGCTTTGGTATTTCACACCCCGGCGGTACTTTGCCGCAGGTAAGGTTAGTGCCCCTTGGCGCTGGACGTTGTGGTGGTACCTATTCGTATTTGTCGTCGTCACCTTGGTCAACGTGATTCCATACTTGGTCAAACGGGCCACCGTCTAACAACGCGTTGGAGCGAGCTCGCGGCCGCGGCTTCGGAGGGGGAACAAGGATGTCGATGATATGGATCAATCAGCTTCGTTTAGCGTCCGCGGTGCCGCGGCTCGCTTGATCCAGCAACAGCCCGAAGGCAGCTCATCGGAGGAAATCGTCCGGGAGCTGGCGTTTCACGTCATGGTTCAACGCGGGCTGGCCGATTCGGACGCGAAGCGCGTCATCTCGAATGACGAGATGAGTCGCCGCATCCGTTCATGGCACAAATAAATTGAACGGCTGAGGCACAACGCTGGCTCGAGGACATCTTCGAGTACATTGCAGCGGACAATCCGCGGGCGGCAGCTGAAACGGTTCAGGGGATCTATGACCGGGCCCAAGCCATCGAGGACTTTCCGGAGATCGGATACCGATACCAGGCCTCGTCGCGTCACGTTCGCATTCTCCTGCACGGCCACTACCGTATCGCGTACCTGGTGAAGGACGACGGCAACGTTAACATTCTCGGCGTATTTCACGGCGCGCCGGATATCGGCCGCTACCAACTCCAGTTGCCACATAACAACGCGTTGGAGCGAGCTCGCGGCCGTAGCTTCGGTGAGGTTACAAGGATGTCGATGTTTGGGATAAAGCAGATTTGATCAAAACAGTATATTTGTCATTACGGCCTATGAACTCACCGGCAAATCCGCAATGGCCTATCGGCGCCGGAGGCGCAGGAAATGAGTAAGAAACCCAGTACCTTTCCTCCTGGTTGGGATGAGCAGCGCGTTCGACGAGTGCTCGAGCACTATGAGTCGCAGACCGAGGACGAAGTGGTGGCGGAGGATGAAGCGGCGCTCGCTGCGGCTGCGGGAACGGTAATGGAAGTGCCGAAGGAACTCGTGCCGCAGGTCCGAGAATTGATCGCCAAGCACAAAAAGAGAGCATAGGCCGCGACGTCTAACAACGCGTTGGAGCAAAGCGCGGCCAACAGCTTCGGTGAGGCAGCAGGGATGTGCAGGTTCAGGATAAATCGGCTTCGATCAGCGTCAGCGCAGCCGCGCTTCGCTCAACGCGGACGTCAGACGTCAGGCTTGACACACCCTACGTTGTACTTACACTGTCGGAATGGCGGCACTGCGGTTTGACTGGGACCCGAGGAAGGCTCGTGCCAATCAGCTCAAGCACGGCGTCTCATTCGACGAGGCAAAGACAGCTTTTCTCGACGAGTACGCCCGCATCATTCGAGACCCCGAGCACTCGGACGACGAGGAGCGGTTTGTGCTTCTTGGAATGAGCGTCCGCCTTCGCCTGCTAGTCGTGTGTCACTGCTATCGCGAGCCCGGAAATCTAATACGAATCATCTCGGCGCGCCGCGCGGACAAGTCCGAACGGCGCGAATACGCACGGTACCTGCCATGAAAAAGCGCTACGACTTTTCCAAATCCAAGCCTAATCCCTACATCAAGAGCACCAAGCGTCAGGTGACGATTCGCCTCGACGAGTCAACGGTCCAATATTTCAAGGACCTCGGTACGGCCTCGGGTATTCCGTACCAGAATCTGATCAATCTGTATCTTCGTGAGTGCGCGGCGGAAAGGAAGCGTCTAAAGATGGAGTGGGCTGCCTGACGTCTAACAACGCGGACGTTAGACGACCGCGGACTCTACCCATACATTCGTATGGCTAGCTGGCCGTATCGGTGCTAGTGTCTGGCCACGTCAGAGGCTTCCTTCGAATGGGACGCGGCGAAGGTTCTCGCGTATCTGGCCAAACACGGAGTGTCGTTTGCCACGGCCCAGCTCGCGTTTGCCGATCCGCGCCGCCTTATCGCCGCGGATCTCTCGCACAGCCGGGCCGAGAAGCGCTACTACTGCTTCGGCTCGGTTGGCGGCGGTGTTCTCACGGTTCGATTCACCTATCGAGCGGGAATCATTCGTATCATCGACGCGGGCTATTGGCGCACAGGAAAACGTATCTATGAGCAGCATCAAGTACACAAATGAGCGTCTCGGAAAGCTTCGGATTGTTCCGGACTTCCTACCTCCGCCGTCCGAACTCGCATTTCGAGAGGATGGAGTGAAAGTGACGATCTCGCTCAGTCGCAAGAGCGTTGATTTCTTTAAGGCTGAGGCGAGGAAGCACAACACGCAGTATCAACGCATGATCCGCAGACTGCTTGATACATATGCTGAGAAGTACGTGCGATCGTCTAACAACGCGTTGGAGCGAGAGCGCGGCCGGTAGCTTCATTGAAGGAATAGGGATGTTGCAGTTCAAAATAAAGTGGCTTCGATCAGCGGCAGAGATGCCGCGCTTCGCTCAACGCGGACGTTAGACGACTCATAAGATGCGCATATTCGTCCGCTTCTGCTTTCTCGCTCTCATGGCGGCTCTGACCGCTTGCGCTACTACATCAGTTCAGTACAAGGCCGCTGACTACTTGGCACTTCGTTTGGCGGCACGTGCCGGAGATGAGGTCTTAGCCAGGGCGTTGCTCAGTCGGGGAACACCCGTTGATCCGTTGGACATTGACGCAGCGGGCGAACTCACTCTTGGAGTCGCGGAGGCGGAGTCGCCCCTTCAGATCGCGGCGGAGCACGGCTACACTGAAATCGCAGAAGTCTTGTTGAAGGCGGGGGCTGATCCGACCATCGTTAGTGCGTTTGGTACTGCCGCTGACATTGCCCGCCGCGACTGGCACGAAGAAACGGCTGTACTAATTGAAACTGCGGCTCGACAGCGGCCTGGCCATGGCAACGGCCCGTAGGGCTGAGTCGCCTAACAACGCGTTGGAGCGAGTAGGCACATCATGTCCCTCTGGCTTTGCGTGCATTTTGACAGGCGGAGACTGATCACTCTCCAGGGCTGGCGTGGCGCAACCAGCAAGCTCGAATACCCCCTCGTGTTTCCTGATTCGCTGGATCCGGCGGAGACGCCCGGATATTTCGACTGCTCATATGCTGGCGAGGCAACTTCATTTGCGATTGATTTGAACGAAGAACCCGAATTGCCTTCTCCATTCCCGAACGACGTAGATCGCTTGACGATGGAATTCACGGTCAATACGTTGGGCGGTGAAATTGCGTGGTTTGCGGCCGTTGCTGCTGCGGCAGCATTTTGTCTCGCGACCGACGGAGTTGTTGAGGATGGCAGTTGTTCCAGATTCGCCAGCCGGGAGGTTGGGTCTTGGGCGAATTCGATACTGAACGCCGACGATTCAATGACCGAAGTGGCATTGAAACATCCGCATCCCGACAGCGTACCTGTTACAGATATCAAGGGACCATCCGAGCCGTGGCGGAAGCGGTGGAGACGCACCTGACAAATCGCTGGAGCGCACGCGTGAGGAATAGGGTGCCAAACCCGAATCACCGCAGCCGCGGCGCTCAGCTCAACCGTCAGGTGCCACTGGACGGGGCCGCTCAGTAGCGTTTTAGACATGCTCGACCCAAGCGTCAGGAGAACAAAAGTGTCATTGCTACACATCGCGTGGTTTCGCTTCAAAGCCGACGTGTCCCCGGACCGGATCGCGCACCACCTTGCTTCATGCCGAGAACTTGTGGGTCGGGTGCCTGCCGTCCGCGACTTGAAATGCGGACCCAATCTTTCCGATCGCGCCGCAGGAATGACTCACGGAATAGTGGTTACCCTGGCGGACCAGGCGGCCCTGTCGGCGTACCTCGATCATCCCGCCCACATCCCCGTGGCGGAGGCGTTGAAGGGCGACATCGCAGAATTGCGCGTCATGGATTTGCAAACGTAGTGTTTCGATGCGGTAGGGAATGCTGTGGCACCTAACAACGCGCTGGAGCGAGAGCGCGGCCGGCAGCTTCGTTGTGCGGCAGAGATGCCGCGGCTCGCTCAACGCGGATGTTAGGCGGCAAAGGAGATGTCGGTGCAGCTCGACTCGTGCATGCCAGTTATCCCAAGCGCGGATCCAGAGAAGAGCTTGCGCTTCTGGCTCAACCAAAGGGCAGGCTCGCCGATCAAGCCGGAGAATCATGAGGGTATTCGACTCTACTGGGCGCCTCGTGACATCCACGCAATCAGGGATCGGCTGGAAACGCTGGGCTACGCGGTGTCGAAGATCTCGGATCGCGCCTAGGGTCAGACGGAGTTCTTTGTGACGGACGATGACGGGCATTCTCACTGTTTTGGAGTGGCAATCGACAAGGACCGCGGGCGTCAGGTGGCAGAGGGACCAATGACCATCACGGTATCCATCAGCATCGACGTACCGAGCCTTGTGCAGGGTGTTGCCTTCTACTGCGCCGCGTTCGGCTTCTCCAAGAGGTCTGAGCCTGTGCGCGGCGTAGCCGTTCTGCATGGCCTCAACATCGAGCTATGCCTGCTCGAAAAGCCTGGTGGTTCCAAGCCTTCACCCAGGACCGATGACCGGCGCAAATTTGAGCGCCATTGGACTCCTGTGCACCTCGACTTCCATGTGGAAGATCTCCACGCCGCCCTTGAGAGAGTTGAGGCTCTTGGTGCCAAGCGCGAGCAGGTCTTCGAGAATCCAGAACATGGGTCCGCTGCGTTCTGCAGTGATCCGTTTGGTCATGGCTTCTGTCTCCTTCAGCGCAAGAGGAAACTATGAAGCTGCCACCTAACATGCGCATGCAGCCGACCCACCAGCCAGTCATCAAATCTGCACGCGCAAATTTGCCGCCGGTCTGCCGGGCGGCTGATGCGTGGCGTCAGATGCCAGCAAGGGCGTGCCTCGCGGCTATGCTCATGTCGGTGGCGCTGAGCGCTTCTACCGCAGCGGCGACTGTGCCCGGCTGGTTCGAAATCAAAGGCGGCACTTGGGCCGCCGATGCAGCGACTGTCACTGTAATGAGTCGAGACATAGAGTCTGCTGTTCGCAGCCTTGCGGGCCAAGGCTTTGAGCGTTTCGCTCCGTGGGCTCAATACAAGTTTCAGTACCAAGGGCGAGGATCCAATGACGGGCGCTTCGTCCTGGTGAACGCATTCTGCAATTCCCTCGGCATAAATGATGTGGCGACATCATTCATCGAAGTGAAAGGCGGCGGTGCCTGTTACTTCAAGGTGCGGTACGACTCACGCACGCACAGGTTCTTTGACCTGGCTGTGAATGGCGACGCCTGATGGGCTGGCATCCAATAACGCGGACATCAGGAACCGTCGTGACCGTGCCAGTTACTCTACGTGTTCGGGCCCTGATCGTGCGCGAGGAGCATTTGCTTCTGTGCCGATTGAAGCCGCGCCCGATAGCGTTCCTGCCAGGCGGACGCGTCGAGCCGGGTGAGATTCTTGAATCAGCGATGCGGCACGCTGGAACCATCCGTGGTGCCACGTTGCGATGATGAGGGTGTTGAGATGCTTTGGGTGCCATGCGATGCTCTACGAAGTCAACCGATCAAACCCAACGCGGTGACGGCGCTCGTCGAAAGGTGGCTCAGTGGTGACCGCGCTATCTGGTGGGCCATGGAGAACGAGGCCTGACAACACCTTGGGGCGAGCGTGCCGCCGTAGCTTCGGTGAGGTAACAAGGATGTCGATGTTCTTGATCAATCAGCTTCGGTTAGCGTCCGCAATTCCACGGCTCGCTCAGCGCGGACGATATGCGCTACATCTACGCAGCGTTGGTCGGTAGCTGTCTCGCCGCGTGCTCAACGACGATGCCGCAGCTGCATCAGATAATTGCGGACTGCCGGATCGATAGCGTTGAAGGCTGGAAGCCGATTCAGAAGCCCACCGAGGACGTCCCGATCGGCCGCCTTGCTGCAATCCCCGTTTCAACCCCTGGCGGCAAGGACGGCCGTATCTTCTGGCTTCGTCATTCCGATGGGCGCCTGCTCTACTGCCGCACCGACGGATGCTCAGGGGTCTCGGTACAATTGGTTCCGGCCCGAGATGGTGCTTGGTCTGTGTCGAGTCCGTCGGAGTGGCTGTGCACCAACTGAGCTTGTTGACGCATGGCAGGATCTACATCGAAGACAAGGCTTGGCTAAAGGAGTCACCGAACGATGAAGAAGCCCACATGCACATGGGGAATCACGCTGCTGGTCGGGTGCGCCATCGTCTCCCTCGTCCACGCCGCCGAACCGGAGACCAGCCAGGGGAGCCCTGATTCGATGGCTGCAACGGCCGATGAAATCGCCATTCGCAAGATCATCAAGGATGAGATTGCCGCCTGGAATCGGGGAGACGCCGCGGCATACTCACGGCAATTTGCCGCCGATGGCACATTCACCAACATTCGGGGCCAGTTCTTCGTCGGTCACGAGGCATTTCTGAAGCGGCACGAGGTGATTTTCCAAGGCATCTTCAGGAACACCACGTTGCAGCAAGACATCGTCTCGCTCAAATTCATCGGATCCGATGTCGCCGTCGTTGACATGCTCACCTCGGTCGCCGGCATGGCCGAGACGCCACCGGGAACGGTCCCGGACAGCAAAGGGCGCCTGCGTACGCGGCTGCTGCAAGTCGTCGCGAAACGCGGTGCAGATTGGTGGATCGTGGCGTACCACAATGTGGACGTAAAGCCCGGAGTCCCAGTGGCCGAGCCAAATTGATGTCCGAGTCGACCTGGAATGCAGACGAATGCCAAGGTGGCGGCTGCCAGTGCGGAGCTATTCGCTACCTTGCCCCACGGAAGGCGCAAACGCTGTTCATTTGCCATTGCACTGAATGTCGAAAGCAGTCTTCGTCCGCGTTTGGCATCTCGTTCATTGTCCGGCGAGAGACATTCAAGGTAGTACAAGGTCAGCCGGCGCTCTGGTCACGGCAGACGGCCTCCGGACACGCACTTGAATGCGCCTTCTGCCGTAATTGCGGATCGCGGGTGTGGCATCAAAGCTCGGGTTACCTCGAAACGCTGAACGTCAAGGGAGGCTCACTGGATGAACCGGTGGACCTGAGCAATGCGGTTCATATCTGGACATCGAGCAAATTGCCAGGCGTCGCTATTCCAGACAAGGCGCTTTGCTATCCGAAAGAGCCCGGTGGCCAGTACTGAATATGAACCCGAGCGTCGCATTTCCAGACAAAGCGGGGCCGCACCATGTCCGTCACCCTTTACGCAATTGCGCTTCTCTGCGGCATAGCGACCGTTCGCGCAACAGTGATCATGGATCGAGCACGTGTCAAAGATCGAAGTCGGGTCTTCTCGGTCATCAGCGGCCTGACATTGCTGGCTACCTTTGCGACTGTCGGCCTGGGTTTTCTCATTTACCCTTGGTGGATTCCGGTCGTGGCAGGCTTTGCGATGGCTTTTCTCGTTGGACTCATCGTGATACGCGCCACCCATGCATTCTTCTACAAGGCTGTTCCCGTCACCGGCCTCGTTGCGATTGCGCTTTGCGGCTACGGGTGGATCATGTGGGCCGGCGCCTGAAAGATGCAGGAACCGGATCGAGCGAACGCGAATAGCAGCGGGGCAGGGGCGCTTCATCGTGTTCGCGCCCACTGAAGAAGCGTCGTACCAAAGCACCGGCGACCAGGGTGTGCGTATCGCGCGAGTGCCAAAGCAAAACAGTGAATCGTCGAAATACTTGGCGCCGCCGCCCAACAACGCGTTGGAGCGAGAGCGCGGCTGGTAGCTTCGCTGAGGGCAGAACAATGTTGCACTTCTGGATACAGTGGCTTCGATCAGCGTCCGCGATGCCGTTGCTCGCCCTCTTGCTGGCTGCGGCGAACGTCTCCGCCAAGCACGACGACAGACTCGGCAAGGTCGAGTTTCCGAACTCGTGCAGTCCGGCGGTGCAGGACAAGTTCCTGCGCGGAGTGGCGTTGCTGCACTCGTTCTACTACTCCGCAGCGCGGAAGGCTTTCGAGGAAGTTTCCGCCGAGGACAAGTCCTGCGTGATCGCCGTCTGGGGTTACGCCTCGATCCTCATGTCGAACCCGCTCCAGGGAATCGGCGCCTCGCCTGCGGGGGCGCAATTGGCGCAGGTGGCGATCGACAAGAGCCGCAAGAAAGGCGCCAGGACCCAGCGCGAGCGTGACTACGTCGAGGCCGTCGCCGCCTACTACGAGGACTTCGCGAACCGCACCGAGCGCGAACGCCAGCTCGCGCGCGCAAAAGCTTACGAGGCGCTCGCGGCGAAGTACCCGGATGACGACGAGGCGCAGATCTTCTACGCGCTCTACCTCGCATCGACGCAGACCGCGTCAGACCAGACGTATTCCGCGTACCTCAAGGCAGCCGGCATCCTCGAGAAGCAGTTCGCCAAGCACCCCGACCATCCGGGCGTCGCGCACTATCTCATCCACTGCTATGACGCACCGCCGATCGCGGCGCAAGGCCTGACCGCGGCACGGCGCTACGCCGAAATCGCCCCCGACGCGCCACACGCGTTGCATATGCCCTCGCACATCTTCACCCGCGTCGGCGCATGGAGCGATTCTGTGGCGACCAATCGCCGCTCGGCCACGGTCGCGGAGAAGAACCATGAGCCCGACGAGGCGCTGCACGCATTGGACTACATGTCCTACGCCGACCTGCAGCTCGCCCGCGACGGCGACGCGCGCAAGATCCTGGACGAGGCGCGCAAGGTGACCGGGCTCGATCCGGGCCGCGCAACCGGACCGTACGCGCTCGCGGCCATGCCGGCGCGCTACGTCGTTGAACGCGGCAACTGGAGCGAAGCGGCGAAGCTCGAGCCGACGTCGACGCGCTACCCTCAAACCGAAGCGATGACGCACTTCGCGCGCGCGCTCGGCGCGGCGAGGAGCGGCGATCCCGCTTCGGCGCAACGTGACGTCGAGCGCATAGCGGCGCTGGGCGAGCAGCTGAAGGCGGCAAAGAGCGAGTATTGGGCAAACGAGGTCGAGGTCATGCGCCTCGCGTCGCTCGCCTGGGTCTCGCTCGCGCAAGGCAAGGGCAACGAGGCGCCGGACCTCATGCGCCAGGCGGCCGACATCGAGGACCGGAGCGAGAAGAACATCGTCACACCGGGGCGGCTTCTGCCCGCGCGCGAGCTGCTGGGCGACATGCTGCTCGAGCTCAAGCGTCCGGGCGAGGCGCTGAAGGAATACGAGACGTCGCAGCTGCGCGAGCCGAACCGCTATCGCGGGCTATACGGCGCGGGGCAGGCCGCAGTGCAGTCCGGCAACCGCGACAAGGCGCGACAATATTTTTCCAAGCTGATTGAGGTCGCGGGCTCCGGCGACGCCCGCCCCGAGACGGAGACGGCGCGCCGATATCTCGTGAGCAACTGACAGCGCAAAAGCATAGGAGGCAGCATGGCGAAGATTACCGGAATCGGCGGCGTCTTCTTCAAGGGCAAAGGCGACAACGCGGCACTGGCAGAGTGGTATCGGAAGCACTTGGGCATGTCGCGGGGAAAGACAGCCAGTGGTTCAGCCCGAGCCAATCTTCGTTCATGATCAACTAAGGGACCCGAATCGCACGAGAACGGCAAGTTTGCGTGGATCATGGACCCGGACGAAAACAAGGTCGAGCTCCGGGAGCCGATGCTCTGGGACGACAAGAACAAGGGTGCCTGAGCCGGAACGTCATGCGCGGACAAAGACCTCGTCGTATTGCGCTGGACCTCCGCGGGTTGACCGGCAGGGACGACATCTTCCGGTTGTCCGCAGGGATGAAGCGCGATCCGGCTGTCGACACCTGGTTGGCTGACGGCCCGGCTGAGCTGCGGTCTATTGCGCAGAGGTGGTTTGCGCGGATGCGGCAGTGCGGAGACGATGTCCGAGAGCTGATGCACGATGGGTGGCCGGTCGCCTGTGTAGAAAATGCAGCGTTCGGGTACGTCAACTCATTCAAAAGTCATGTCAACGTCGGTTTTTTTTACGGCGCAATACTCGAGGACCCTGCTCACATGCTGGTGGGAAGCAGCAAACGCATGCGGCACGTGAGACTGATCCCTTGCCGCGAGTTCAACGCCGCCGCGCTCAGCGACTTGGTCGATGCCGCGTACGCGGATATCAAGGCGCGCCTCGATACGGCACAGCCTTCGCGAGAGGTGTCATGAAACGCACGTGGACCATCATCGGCGTAAGCGATGTGCCGAGCAGCTTCAAATGGTACCAATCGCTCTTCGGCCAGCCCGCGACACGACCGGGCCATGCCGACTGGGGTCAGATCCTCGATCCGGATGGAACGGTCTTGCTCTGCCTTCACGAGTGGGGCGCGCACGGGCATCCGTCGCTGATGAGCCCGGACCGGGCGACGCCCGGCAACGGATTGCTGTTGTTCTTCCGCGTCGACGATTTCGATGCGTCGCTGAAGAGGGCACGCGCGCTCGTCGCCGGACTCGAAGAGGAGCCACACAGGAATCCGAGTACTGAAACAATGGAGTTCTCGCTGCGGGATCCTGACGGATACTACGTCACGATCAGTGCGCTGTAGGGAGCTTCATTGCGCCTGGCTCACTCGTCTGCAAAGTCCACGCGGCGACCGACCGGCATCGCGTTACTCGCCTTGCTATTCATTGTTGGCGTGATCGCGAGCGGGCTTTCCGCCCTTACCCTTCTCTTGCCTGGCAGCGTTCTCGATCCGATGTGGCGCTTCAATCCGCACGCCCGTGACGTGTTCTCGCATCTTGGTCTGTGGGGGCCCGCCATTCTTCTCGTCGTATGCCTGTCGTGCGGGGCTGCGGCGTACGGTCTCTTGAGCGGTCGGGTTTGGGGTCTTCGTCTCGGTGCCAGTCTCTTGCTCGTGAATCTGGCCGGTGACCTGTTCAACTCCGCATCAGGCATCGGGCCTCGGGCGCTCATCGGCGTTCCGGTCGTCGGCCTGATCCTCTGGTATCTTTCATCGCGTCGAGTGCGAGAGCATTTCAATCAGCCTCGCGGCGCCATATGACAATGCGGTTGATAGCAGGCGTGTTGGGCCTAGCGAGGCATGTGCCGTGGTCAAGACACACGGGTACACGCTTCGCTCATCGGTCGAGCCAGAGGGCCACGAGTCGATGGTCATTCCACATGGAGGAGACAGAGATATGAATAAGGCGCTTCTTGCAGCCGCTACCGTCGCGACGCTACTGGCCGCGATGACGCTGGCAATGACCCGGGCCGACGAAGCCAGGAAAGGCGTTGATGGATTGACCCCGGAACAAGTGTCGTGGTTTACGCCGTCGTACTACACGGATGGGCGGCAGCGGGCCCAGTTGCTCGGCGATTCAAGTCAAGGCGGAGCGTGGATCGATCGAGTCAAGATACCGCGCGGCATGCAGATCCGTGCACATACGCACCCGCAAGTCGAACAGGTCACGGTCATCGAAGGGACCTGGTACGTGGGCGAGGGGGAGAGGTTCGACGCGGCCAAGCTGAAGGGCTACCCGGCGGGCAGCTTTGTCGTCATCCCTGCCGGCGCTCCTCATTTCGTGGCGGCGAAGGACGGCCCCGTGATCGTTCAGTTGAGCGGCAACGGCAAATCCGGCACTGACTATCTGGAGAAATGAGTGAGGACGCCGGCTGGCCCGGCACCGCACGACGGACAAGATTTTCAGCGTCACGATCGTCCTCGCCGACGAGGAAGACTTTCCGGGCATGAACGAAAGGTGTCGATTGCCGCGATTGCCGAGGCCTGAGAACGAATATGGAACCGGTCATATCCTCGCTGAGTTATGTTGCAATCGCTGTTCTGGTTTTCCTTTCGTTCAAGTACTTCGACAAGCGGCTGACGGAGAATGGCTTGAGGTCCCTCGATACATCTTTCGTGAAAAGGCATCGCAATGAAAGTCACGGTTGAAACCATCGTCGATGCACCTGTCGGGGACGTCTGGCGTGCCTGGACGACACCGGACGACATCAAACAATGGAACACAGCGTCCGACGATTGGCACACCACTGAAGCATCCGTGGACCTGCGCGTTGGCGGCTCCTTTTCGTCGCGTATGGAAGCCAAAGATGGCAGCATGGGTTTCGACTTCGCCGGAACGTACACGAAGATCGTAACGAACGAGTTGATCGAGTGTTCGTTCGGTGAACGTGCGTTGCGGGTAGAGTTTTCCGCGGGAACCGGCGGCGTCACGGTGCGTGAGATTTTCGACGCCGAATCGACAAATTCAATCGAGCTGCAGCGTCAGGGCTGGCAGGCCATTCTGGACAATTTCGCGCGGCATGTGCGCGCCAGGCGCGCCGCGACCTGAACGGGGAAGTCAACGGGATCATGAAGAACCTTCTTGCGACCACGGCCGTGCTTGAATTCGGAACGGGCCTCGTGCTGGTTTCGATTCCATCCGTACTGGCGACGCTCTTGTTCGGCGCGCCGCTCGAGGCCTGGCCGTCGGCTTGGCGATCTACAACGCCGGCGCCGTTGCTATCTTCCTGTACGCGAGCCTGGCGCTGCGGCTATCGGGCATCGGCCTTTGGCCGGCAGTCGTGGTTCACGCGGGCATGACCGCCTGGTGCGTCACAAGTCTCCGAAGCAGACGCCCATGACGGGAGGACCAATGGACAACGCAAAGTTCTGGGCAATCATTGATTCGGCCAATGCAGCTTCCGGCGGCGATATGGACCGCAAGTGTTCGCTCCTGGAAAAGGCGCTGACTCCACTTGGTACCGAGGAGATCGGCTCGTTCATCGATCACTTCGATGCCTGCATGGACGCGGCATACACCTGGGGGCTTTGGGGCGCCGCGTATGTCATTCACGGCGGCTGCAGCGACGACAGTTTCATGGACTTTCGATCCACCTTGATTTCGCATGGGCGAATGGTCTTTGAGGCTGCCCTGAAAGATCCGGAGTCCCTGGCGGACGTTGGTCTTGATCCCGAGGACGCAGTTTACGAAGGCTATGGGTACATCGCGCCAAGCCTGTACCAAAAGCGAAGTGGAACCCCGCGCACCCGTAGCGGCGCGCACCCGAAGGAGCCGTCGGGGGTTGAATGGAATGAAGAGGATCTTCCGACTCTCTTTCCAAGATTGTCGAAGCGTTACGACGCGGCCACCTGAGTATTCGCATGACTCGCGCGGAGACCTCAGCAATTGTTGGCCGAGCGCTGCCCTACCGCCGAGGCCACGGCTACGTTGGGCTGATGCTGCTGGCCATCTACACGGCGTTGGGCGCGGTGCTGTGGATTTCTGTTACCCGCCCGCTGCCTCCTTCCAGGTCGACCGAAGGCAACCCGACGTGACAATAAGCTTGCCTGGAGCAGAGGGCATATAGCCCGACAGCGCGTCGCTCAACGCGGACATCTGGCGTCAAAGGAGGACACCGTGGAAACGATTTCTCACCTCAAGCTTTCCGCAGAGGAAAAGCGAAAGGAGAATCTGATTCTCTCGTTGGCGTATTCCAAGACCGTTGCCTGGCTGATCCCTGCAAACTTCATTCTGGTCGTCGGAGCTGCCCTTTTGTCGCTCGTAGCGGGGGCAACTATCCTGATTGAGAACAACTGGCTCACCAAGATTCAGTCTGGAGTACTGGCGCTGGTTAGCGGCGCGCTGACGATAATTCACTCAAAGCTTGGCTGCGAACAATACCAGGCGGAGTGTCGAAAGCTGTCGGCCTTTCATCGGGGGATAGCAGCGGACTACGGCAACCTCCAGATAGCCGACGACGTCGAGGAGCTGAAGAATCGGCTGGTGGCCCTGAACGAACAAGCCTCAGCGGCATTGAAATCCGCTAGCGTTACCCCCTTCGCGTCGGCCGTCGCAAGAGCCCGGCGTTCGCTTTCCAGCCAGGCTGACTGACGGTGATGCGCATTGCATGAAGAACGGGTTCGCCATCATTCCAGGCGTTATCGGCGGCGCTGAGGTCGATGCGCTTGCGCACGAGCTCAGCACCGCTTCACTCAAGCGCTCGCGAGCTGGCATAAGGCATCTGCTGTCGCTTCCTGCGGTCGCAACCCTGGCTCGCGATCCCCGGCTGATCGAGCTCGCCGCGAGCGCGCTCGGCTGCAAGCCCGTGCCGTTCGGTGCGACGCTGTTCGACAAGTCGGTGGAAGCGAATTGGCTGGTCGTATGGCATCAAGACACAGCGTTGCCACTGGTCAAGCGGCGCGAGATTTCCGGCTGGGGTCCATGGTCGGAGAAGGGCGGCGTTATCTATGCCCATGCGCCCGCGGCTGCACTCGAGCAAGTGGTCGCTCTGCGCGTTCACCTGGACGATTCCACCGCCGACAACGGACCGCTCAGGGTTCTGCCGGGAACACACGAGCTCGGAGTGCTGAGCGATGAGCAGATCCATGCTGTGTCACAGAGGCTCGAACCGGTTCCGTGCACGGTCGCTCGGGGTGGTGTGCTCGCCATGCGGCCACTGCTTGTGCATGCATCGTCCAAGGTTGCGACGGCAGCGGCTCGCCGGGTAATTCACATGGAATATGCCGCTTCGCGGGTGTTCGCGCATGGCCTGCAGCTGCACGCCGCCGCTTAACCGGGACGTCAGGAGAGAGAGGCCAATATGAACGCCGCGCTGAGAAGAAGGCATGACCTCGCATGCGCATGCTTCCTCGTGCCAGGAACGATTAGCCTCGTGATCACGGTTACCAACCTTGTTCCGATGGACACCGGACCCGCGGGAGGCGTGGGCTTCCTGCTTCTCGTACCCTTGGCACTTCTGGCATTCGTGGCTGTGCCAATCGGTGGCGTTTTACAATGCGACCACGGGACCCGTCTATGCATCGCTGGTCCTGGTGCTCGAGGCGAGCTGGTTTCCATGGAGGCGTCGGCGAGTTCTCAGTTGAGTTGGCGATGCCTGGGAGTCAACCTGCGACGCAAGCGGCAAGTCTAAAATCACAGGACAGGAACATGAAAAAGTCAGGCGCGAGCCAGGGTCAGCCGGCATCCGAGCTCATCTCGAAGCGAATCGCCGAACTCGGGGACTGGCGCGGGGAAACCCTCGGCAGGATGCGCAAGCTCATCAAGGCAGCAGACCCGGACGTCGTCGAGGAGTGGAAGTGGATGGGCACTCCGGTCTGGTCGCACGACGGCATCATCTGCACGGGCGAATCCTACAAGAGTGTCGTGAAGCTGACCTTTGCCAAGGGCGCGTCCCTCAAGGATCCGGCCCGTCTCTTCAACTCGAGTCTCGACGGCAACGTGCGCCGTGCGATCGACATCAAGGAGGGCGTAGAGGTTGACGAGTCCGCCTTCAAGACGCTCATTCTCCAGGCGGTCGCGCTCAACCGTTCTGCCAAGTCGAAGTCTTCGAAGAAGGCGAAGTCCTGAGGGATTCCGCAGGCACCGCAGCAGTGTCGACCGCTCGCGAATACTTGCGTAACTGGATGCGGTGGCAACGAGGCCGCCAGGGCACGGGCTACGACAAGCTGCTGCTCCTCCTCGATCGGGCGGAGAGTTCATCTGCTCCGACCCCATATTTGAAACGAAGCGCATCAAGCTCTTCCGATCCGACGTATCGGTGCACGCCGTGACGAAAGTGCAGGGTGGATCGCGATACGTCTTGAGTCTCGGATGGGCCTTGAAGGGAACAGCCGGATCAACGGGGCCATCGTGGCCGGCATGATGCACGAATCGAAAATGACGACGGTCCTTTTCGTCAGGGACCTTGCCCGAGCGGCCGCGTTCTATTGTGAGGTCGCAGAGTTGAAGACTCTCAGGGTATCGCCTGACCACTTGGTCGTTGGCTCGGCCACATTTCAGCTCGTGCTGCACGCCATGCCGGCCCACGTCCTTAAAACCTGCGCGATCGAGAATCCGCCGCGTCGACGCGAGGAGACTCCGATCAAGCTCAGCTTTCCGGTCAGGAACATTGCTTCGGCTCGAAGGCGGGAAGGGCAAGTACGTAGTCACCATTCAGAATCTTGACGGCCCGCCGTGCGAGTCACAATGGTGCAACGGGGGCGGGAGTACTCCCAGGCCGCGGCAGCGCCTGACAACTGTCTGAGTGGGGAGACGCAATGACAGACGATGAGACCAGCGACAGGAACGCAATGTCTTTTTCCGGGCTGCGGTCGTGGGCCTGGAGAGAGACGCCGCCCGTACACAAACGCGCCGCCAACCTGCTGATCCATCTCTTCGCCGTTCCGCTGTTCGTTGCCGGGCACCTGCTCGTCGTCGCAGGGATCATCTTCAGTCAATGGCTGCTGGTCGTGGCGCTTGGCTGTGTCGTGGTATCGCTGGCACTGCAGAAGTACGGCCATTCCCTCGAGCGGATACAGCCGCCGCCATTTACGGGCCGACGTGATCTCGTTCGCCGCCTTTATGCCGAGCAGTTCTGCAACTTCTGGCGCTTCCTGCTCTCGGGCAAGTGGTACGCGAGTTTACGGACCGGCAACGACGCCTGACCTGCTGGGCCGCGCCGGACGACCATCTGGCGCAAGAGGGCGGACGGGTGGAAGATCCACCTTCGTCAGGGCATCATCGTTGTGGAGCAAGCCAATGATTCATGCAGAGCCGAGTGAACGAGGGGCGACCGGGATGGGCTTGATTACCCGCATCGCTTGCATCGCAGGCCTTGCCGCCATCGCCGCGTGTGCCGAGCGCGCCAGCACGGCTGCATCGGGAGATCTCTTTCGAGCCGCGCTGCCTGGCGAATGGCAGGAGGTGTCGGCTCGATCGGACCTTGTTGTTTACCGCAGTGGCGATGGCCAATCGCGGGTCACGTTCTCGACGCTCCTTGCCAAGGAGCCGATGTCCGAGGCCAAGCAGCACGAGACCCTGCAGACGCTCACCGAACATCACCGGACGGCGCAGCTTGCCGTGAGTGATCAGGTGACACTCACACCGGTTGAATCGTCGGAGGCGCAAGTGACGGCACGTTTTCAAGGCAACGATCCCGACAACCGGCGACGAACGGCGACCCTGCTGCTCGGCGCGCCCCGCGGCGTCGTCATCGTTCATCTTGAGGCAATTGGCGTGGAACAACCCGCCTTTGCGGCGCAGGCGGAGAAGCTCTTTGCAGGCGTAGAGACCGTCAAATGAAACACCGCATATCACCCGAGGACGATCGGTTCCGGCGTGCCTTCGAGACGCAGCAAGTCAGCCCGGCCGACTTCGATCATGCGGCGCATGTGCGGCTGGCTTACATCTATCTGTGCGAGGGCTCCATCGAGAGTGCCGTCGAAAGCATGAAGGCGGCGCTTCTGGCATTTCTTGCCCATCTTGGGGTTGGGCCGGCCAAGTACCACGAGACCATCACTCGCGCGTGGATCATGGCGGTCGATCATTTCATGAACCTGTCGCCGCCGTGCTCATCGTCCGCGGACCTTGTTCGCCTCCATCCACAGTTGCTCGATAGCAAGATCATGCTGACGCACTATTCGGCCGAGGTGCTGTTCTCAAAGGGAGCACGACAGGCCTTTGTCGAGCCCGACATTCAATCGATTCCTCCGCCCTGACGCCAAATTACGGAGAGACCATGCGCTGCATATGCGCGTCGAGGTACTGCAGGAGGCGATGCTCGGCGCCATTGGTGCACTCGCATTCTGGTTCACCCGGTCAAGGCTCAAGCGCTCGGCCGACTTGATCGGCCGCTGGTTCGGAAAGTAAGGAGCACGAAGTGAGCAAGTTGCCTGGCTGGACGCTGGTGGTGGCGCTCGTCCTGGTCATGACCGCCGCGGAACCAGCCGATATCGGAACCCGACTGGTCGGCTGCTGGCGCCTGGTTTCGTACGAGGGAAAGAGTGCCGACGGCCGGATCACGCTCGATTACGGGCCGACTCCACACGGCCGGCTGATGTATGACGCCAGCGGGCACATGTCGGTGCATCTCCTGACGCCTGACCGCAAGAAGTTTGCTTCCGGTGACTTTCTGCGCCCGACACCCGAGGAGCTTCGCGAGGCGTTCGACGGCTACTTCGGCTACTACGGGCGCTACACGGTCGACGAGAAGGCCGGAATCGTCACACACCACGTTGAGGGCGCCGCGTACCCCAACTACATCGGTACCGGTCAGCGGCGGCTGTTCAAGCTCGAGGGCGACCGCCTCATTCTGAAGACGCCTCCCGAGCGCGCGGCTGGAAACGACGTCATCTATTCGATCGTGTGGCAACGCGAGAAATGAGCTTGCAGCCCTGAGGGAACTCGAAATGCGCCACTCCAATACCGTCAGCACGTTCCTTGGGGCAATGATCGCGTCGGTTGCCATGCTTGCCACGAGCGTGAAGGCAGAGGCGCCGCCGACTGTGGGATCTGCGAGCCATACGCAGATCGTGCTGCTCGGGACGGGGAATCCCAATCCGGATCCGGATCGATGGGGCCCGGCCACGGCCATCGTCGTCAACGGCACGCCTTACCTCGTCGACATGGGCTCGGGCGTCGTGCGGCGCGCGAAATCAGCCGTGGTCGACAAGGGGATCACGGCTTTGGAGCCGGTGAACTTCCGGGTCGTCTTCGTCACGCATCTTCACTCGGACCATACGATCGGCTATGCGGACCTGATCTTCACTCCATGGATCTACGGACGGCGCGTGCCGCTGGAAGTCTATGGTCCGCCGGGAATCAAGGCGATGACGGAGCATCTCCTCGAGGCCTACAGCACCGACATCGAGGAGCGCACGAAGGAAAATGCCGCGGGGCTCTACACCATTGGCACGTTCCCGGGCGGCTATCGCGTCAACCCGCATGAAATTGACGCCGGTGTCGTCTACAAGGACCCGAACATTACGGTCACGGCGTTCAAGACGAACCACGCCTTGCCGAGCTTTGGCTATCGCTTTGATACTCCCGACCGCAGCATCGTCATCTCCGGCGACACCACGCCGACGCAAGCGACCATTGACGCCTGCAATGGCTGTGACGTCTTGATGCACGAGGTACAGACGCTGGAGTGGCTGGGCAGACGGCCCGACTTTCAGGCTTATGCCGCGAAGTTCCACACGACGACCGTGCAGCTGGCGGAACTGGCGCAAAAGGCCAGGCCGCGCCTGCTCATTCTCTACCACGCGTCGATCACGCTGAGACCCGCGGTCAATCCGAAGGCCTCCTCGCCCGAAGAGTTGCTGAGCGAGATGACGTCACGCTATTCAGGGCATGTTGTCGTCGGCAGGGACCTGGATGTCTATTGATCTGCAACTCTGGAGAGCGAAAGTGATTGGTCAATGGAAGGCCTGCGTGCTTGCCGGTCTCTCGATCGTAGTGACTTCGAGTGACGGTTTGGCGGAACCGCAGGCCCCGGATCAATCCGCGGTCGAGCAAGCCGTCTACGCCTACATTGTGAGGGAACTGGGCTCGAGTGGGACCGATTTGCCAATCGTGCTTTCGACTCTCAATGTCACGCCGAAAGTGACGCACTGGCTTCAGGCTGAGGGCGCGGACATCCGGTCCGTAGTGGTCCACAACTGTGCGGGCGCCGGGAGCCTGTTCGATCAGCTGATTCAGGAGATCTCCGAGCCGGCCGACCTGACGGGACTCAGAAGTCCGGTGCCCCTGGTATTGTTGACCAAGAAGGACATTGAGCAACTTTTCCCGGATGGAGACTCCGACTTCGACGATTGGCAACTGTTCACATTGAGATTTCCACAAACGTTCGGTTACAACGTGGTTTCGCGCGCCGCAGTCGATGCGAAGAGCGAGCGGGCCCTCTTGTATCTGGGCAATGTTTGCGGCGGCCTCTGCGGTGGCGGGGGATTCGTTTTCGTGGAAAAGGTCGATGGTGAATGGACCGACAAGACTTGCTGGGCGGTCATTTCGTAATTGCGAGGCCGTTGCGCATGAAGTTCTTCCGTTACCTCGCAGCGCTGTTGCCACTCGCAGTCGCGCTGGCAGTAGCCGCCGATCCCGATTCGACGCCGGCGCCCGCGGGCGACGTCACCTTTCGCGAGCCCTTTACTCTCAAGCTGCATGTCGACAAGGAGCACTACTACGAGCAGCACTTCGAACGCATTCCCTACGTTTTCAAGGGCGGTGTCTATCTGTTCAAGGGAGATCGCTTTGGGGTGACGCTGGACGTCAATGACGGCGCGGTGCGCGCGGTTGCCTACCAGCCGAAGTTCGAGACCGCGGATGTCACTTTTGCATTCAGCCAGGACGTGGCGGCCGACGGAACGGAAATGATGCTGCTCATCATCCGCAATCACACCAAGTACCGGATTGCCGTCGATGCGCTGATGACGGTGCCCGATCGGGAGGCGCCGCTTGGCACCAGCATCCTTCCAATTGAGCCAGGTCTTTCCGGTTACGAATCCTGGCCGCACCCGATCGTGCAACTTCTCCTTCACGACATCCGCATCGATACCGGATGACGCGCGTCGCCGTCGCCCGCACGGTGTCGATAGTCGGGCATCCCGTCGTACTGATTTCCATCGCGGCGCTGATCGCGGCGTCGGCGCGGGCCGGCCGCTGGTCGCATGTCGACGCGAGCATCGGTGCGGAGCGCAAGTCGCTCAACGTTTTTCTCGCAGTGCTGTGTCTTGCAAGCGCGGTTGTGCTCTGGATTTCGATGCACCGGCTGCACATATCGGTCGCGCTGGCGTTGTCAGGCGCGATCATGGTCACGGCGTTGCTCATGGCCCGGTGGGTGAAGGTCTCGCTGTACTCGGCCTTCGCGGCATTCGCAACGGCGCTCGTCTGGCCGATCACGCTCGCGGTTATCGCAGGAGTCCTCGTTACCGCGGCAGTCGTGTGGTCCCGGCTGGCCCTCCGTCGACACGTGGCCGCGGGCGGCGCGTATGACGTATGGATTGCCTGAGCTCTCAATGGCGCCGCCGGGGCGAATTCCACGGCTCATCTCGACAAGGCGCGCCCTTAAAGCGGATGATTCCAGACGATGAAGCGGCTACGCGGATATCTTGCTGTCGGCTTCCTCGCGCTCGGTCTTGCCGCGCCGGGCGAGGCAGGCTCATCGCGGGCAACCGTCAATACCAACGCCGATGCCAATGACGCTTTCGTTGCCGGCCAATATGAAGCCGCCATGGCGAATTACCAGAAAGTGCTCAAGCTGGCGGAGCGGTCGCACGATGTGCAGTACCGGGCCATCGCGATGTACGGGCTCGCAAGGGCGAACGCCCAGCTTTGCAGGGTGACCGAGGCGGAGAAATGGTTCCGCGATTCCATCGCGCTTCGCGAGACCATGCCGGACATGGCCGAAAAGGCCTACCTCACGCAGAACCTCCTCGAGTTCGCGCACTTTCTTGCCGCCAACCAGCGTCCTGATGAAGCGATCCCCTATTTCGCCCGCGCGCCGCTCGGCCGCAATCAAGGAGGAGTACGCGGGCGGGCACGCGCAGTTCAAACCGACGCCGTATCCAAAGGATTGCAAGGAGCGGGCGCCGCCGGAGACATCGATGAACGGCATGGATAGCGCGCTTAAGTTGACGCTGGGAATCGGATAACTACAAACAGCAAGACCAGGGGGGAATTCGAAATGAACGAGACGACATCGCCACCTCAGCCGGCACCCGCCGTTGTTTCGCTGCGAGACGCCGCCGCCGCGCTGCCGGCAGTGCAATCGGGCGCGCGCTGGTTCTGGTGGATCGCCGGGCTCTCGCTCGTGAACATCGTCATGTTTCAAAGTGGCAGCAACACAAGCTTCGTCATGGGGCTTGGCATCACCGCCGTCTCGGACGCGGTCTTTGTGGGCAACAAGCCCGTCGGCTTTGCGATCGATGCGATTGCCATCGGCCTTTTCGTTCTGGTGGGCTACCTGGGCCGGCGTGCGAGCCTCGCGGCGTTCTATCTCGGAGTAACCGTCTACACGTTCGACGCGCTCATCTTCGTCTATATCAAGGATTGGATGCCCGTTGCCTTTCATGGCCTCGCCATCTACTTCATCGTCAGGGGCATCCTCGCCCTGCAGGCTGCGTTGAAAGTGACGGCCTAGAGCCGCCTCCGGGCGCCGAAGTCGGGAAGGAGTCATCGTGAATATTCTTGCCGTTCTGCTCGCCGCAGTGTCGAGCTTTCTGCTGGGCGGTCTTTGGTACTCCAAGGTAATGTTCGGGCGCGTGTGGCATACCGAGAACACGCACGGACAGCCACAACCGGCGCCGACGCAACAGGGCCACCCGGCGAAGGTCTTTGGCGTGAGCTTCATCTTCTCCTTGATCGCCGCGACAGCGTTTGCGATCTGGCTGGGACCGGCGCCTGCGCTGCCGGTGGCGCTCAAGGCGGGCGCAATCGCAGGCTTTGGCTTCGTGGCGGCGAGTTACGGCATCAACTATCAATTTGCTCAACGTTCCTTAAAACTTTGGCTGATCGACGGCGGCTACCACGGGGTACAGTTCGTCCTGTTCGGCCTTGTGCTGGGAACATGGCATTGAATCATTCACGCCTGGTGCGGTGATTGCACTCCGTGCCACTGCTCTTCTCCTACGGCGACTTGCAACGGGAGCCTGTGCAGCGGTCGACGTTTGGCCGGCGCCTCGAGGGCGAAAGCGACGAGCTCGTGGGCTTTGAGCTATCGTCGGTGCCGATCGACGATCCAGAGGCCGCGGCCAGGCTTGGCAAGACGCATCACGTCAACGCCCGCATCAACGGCAACGACAAGAGTCGGGTGCCCGGCATGGTTTTCGAGGTCACGCAAGCCGAACTCGCAAGCGCCGACGAGTTCGAGAGAGTCTTCGCGTACGAGCGGGTAGCCACCGTGCTCGCATCAGGGCGCGAGGCGTGGGTGTACATCAACGAATCCGAAGGACGTCACCGATGATCGAGATGCTCTACGGCGAAAGCGCAGCGCTGGTCGCCGTCGCATTGCTGATTGCGGCGGCGGTCATCGTCGAACTCGGATATTTCGCCGGACGTCGCATCAAGGAGCGCGGCCGTGACTTGTCTGCGGGCCGGGTCGACACGGTGTTGTCCTCGATGCTTGGCGTGCTGGCGCTCGTGCTGGCCTTTACGTTTTCACTCTCACTGCAACGCTTCGAGAGCCGCAGTCAGGCGGTCGTCGACGAGGCCAACGCGATTGGCACCGCGTACCTGCGCTCCTACCTGCTTCCCACTTCGATTCGTAGCGATTCGCGCGAGTTGCTGCGCGATTACCTGGACTTGCGCGTGCAGTCGACCCGGATATCGACCGACCTGAATGCAGCGAGGAGGGCCGTTCTCGCGAAGGCGGCGGCCGCACAGAATGTATTGTGGAGTTACGCCCGGCAGGCCGCCGAGGAAGCTCCCAATCCGGTTACTTCGGGTCTTTACATCCAGTCCCTGAACGACTTGATCGATGCCTTCGGCCGGCGCAACGCGACACTCGACCGCCATGTTCCGGAGCCCGTGTTGTACGTGCTCTACAGCGTCTTCCTGATCGTCGCGGGGGTAGTCGGATTTGGCGCGGGCGTTGCGGGTCACCGCCCCTTCCTGGTCAGCTACATCATGGTCGCGGTCGTCGTCCTCCTGATGTTCCTGATCGTCGATCTCGACCGGCCGCGGCGCGGCCTCATCCGTGTCGACGAGACGAGCCTCGCGGACCTGCAAACGGCCATCGCCGCGGGAACCTATGGCAATGGCATCGTCCCGCCCCACTAGACGCTGACGAGCGATCGAGGTCGTTCCATGCTGATCTCCGGCAAGTGCCATTGCGGGAACATCGCGTTCACGCTCGACTGGCAGCCCGAGCCGGTGACAATTCCGGCGCGCGCCTGTACCTGCACGTTCTGCGTGAAGCACGGCGGCGTGTGGACGTCCTGCCCGACGGGCGCGCTCAAGGTAAATGTCAGGGAGCCTTCGCAGGTATCGAAGTACTCGTTCGGGACGAAGACCGCCGACTTTCATATCTGTGCCCGCTGCGGCATTGCCCCGGTGGTCACGAGCAACATCGACGGGCGTCTCTACGCGGTCGTCAGCGTCAATGCGTTCGAAGGCGTCGATCCATCGCTCCTCCGCGCTCCATCCGCAGCGACCTTCGACGCAGAGGGCGAAGAGGCTCGCCTCGCACGCCGCAAACGGCAGTGGATTGCCAATGTCGAATTCGGCGGACCGCAAGCATGAAACGCTGGCTAATCCTGGCGATGGTCACTACATGACAACGATGTCCCACCGAATTCTCGAGGCCATCGGCAATACGCCGCTCGTGGAACTGTGCCGAATCGTGCCTGCGGGTTCGGCGCGCGTCGTCGTGAAGCTCGAGTCGTCCAATCCGACGGGCAGCATGAAAGACCGCGTCGCGAAAGCGATGGTCACCCGGGCGGCAGCCGACGGCCGGCTGCGCCCGGGTGGGACCGTGGTCGAATACACCGGCGGTTCGACCGGCATCTCGCTCGGTCTCATCTGCGCCGCGAGCGGCTACAAGGCGCACTTCGTCAGCTCGGATGCGTTCAGCGACGAGAAGCTCTACGCGATGCGGGCCTACGGCGCCGCGCTCACGGTCATCCCGAGTGAATCGAGGAAGATCACGGAGCAGCTGATCCGCGCGATGATGGCGAAGGCGGAGGAGCTTAGCCGTCAACCGGACCACTGGTTGTGCAACCAGATCAGCAATGAAGACGGAGAAGCCGGCTACCATCCGATGGGCGAGGAGCTGTGGAACCAATCGGGTGGCCGCGTCGATGCCTTCGTCCAGTCGGTAGGGTCGGCGCATTCCATTCACGGCGCGGCGCACGCCCTGCGGCAGCACAATCCGCGCCTGCACGTCGTGGCGGTCGAGCCTGCCGAATCCGCCGTGCTCTCGGGGAAAGCGCCCGGTTCACACCGCATCGAAGGCATCGGCATCGGCTTCGTGCCGGCGCTCTGGCGGCGGGACCAGGTGAACGAAATCATCCCGGTCAGCACGGACGACGCCAACGCCATGGCTCGGCGCCTCGCCCGCGAGGAAGCCCTATTCGGCGGCACGTCGTCAGGCGCCAATGTCGTCGCCGCGCTGCAGATCGCCAGGCGGCTCGGCCCGCAAGCGACCGTCGGCACGATCATCGTGGATTCGGGGCTGCGCTATCTCAGCACCGACGCATTCAAGGAGTGAACCTGGCCTGGTTCGCGGGCAGTTCTCGCTGCCGGGAAGCTGAACGCCAGCTGTCTGAAATCGGGTACTCTTATATATAGGAACATGCCCGCCACGAAGCACTCATGACCGCCGCGATCCGCCTCGCATCGCAGGACGACGCGGGCGCCATCCGCGAGATCTACGCGCCCTTCTGTGATACCTCATTGATCTCGTTCGAGTACGCGGCGCCGTCGACGCTCGAAATCGCGAGCCGCGTGCGCAACCTCGCGACAAGCTTTCCCTGGCTGATCCTCGAGAGCCAGGGCGTCGTCGCGGGCTACGCCTACGCGAGCCGGCACCATGAGCGTGCCGGCTACGGTTGGTCGGTCGACGTGACGGTTTACATCAGTCCGAGCCAGCACCGCCGTGGTGCAGGCCGGGCGCTGTACACGACATTGTTTCAACTGCTGCGGTTGCAGGGATTTTACAAAGCGTACGCCGGTATCACGTTGCCGAACGCCGCAAGCACCGGGCTGCACGAAGCCATGGGCTTTCAGCTCGTGGGTGTCTACAAGGGCGTCGGCTACAAGTTCGGCGGCTGGCATGACGTGGCGCACTATCAGCTCGCATTGCAACCGGAGCGCGCCGAGCCCACGCCGGCGCTGCCGCTCGCGATGCTGATCGGGTCCGCCGGCTGGGCGGATGCGCTGGCGCAAGGCATTCGTTGCTACGATGATGGCAGGCAGCGCTCCGTGGACACGGCCATCGAAAACCCTTGATCGAACGGGCGTCAAGCGGCATCTTTGACGTGCAGGTCCCGAGGCAAACGTCACAACAGAAACAAGTCGCGCAACACGCGATGGGAGACTCAAGATGAGCCGAGCATTCCGATTTCTCGTTAGCGGTGTGGCCGTCGCCCTGATGGCGCTCGCGATCAGCGTGCAAGCGCAGGATCCGCCAGCCGCGCCGAAGCCTTCCAACAAGTGGCGCATCCCGTGTAGCGGCTACGCGTACAGCGCGGGTACGGTCCAGTTCCGGGTGTCGCGGCCGGACAGCCCTGACCTGGACGTCACGGCGAACGTCGCCAAGGGCGACAGTGACAGCCAGGTCGCGAAGGACATCCGCGACGCCTTCAAGGCCGCGCTCCCGAAGGACAACTTCCATGTCGAGACGGACGATGGCCAGGATGTGCTCCTGAAGGCGCGCGGCGGCCAGAAGGATTATCTGGTCGCGTTCGTCAGCTTGACGGTCGAAGGCGTCTCGGTCCGGATGAAGCGCGAATAGCTCGCGGAGGATCCGCTCAACACGATGCCCACGTTGCTCGAGCGAGAGCGTCGGAGCGGTCTCGTCCGCGGCGCGATCATTACCTACGGCATCGCGGCGTTCGGCTTCCTGTTCGCCAACGGCAGGCTGGGCGCCCCCGGCGTCTTCGGATCGCCGCGCAGTTATGTAATCGCGGGCCTGGTGTTGCAGTTCGCGCTGCTTGCTGCGCACTGGCTCATCAAGCGCCGCGCGGCCGATCAGGAAACCATGCTTCGGGCCTACATCGTTCTCGAGGTCATCGGCGACGGCGTCACCGTGTTCCTCTTCGCGCTCGCGACGCTCGGCGCGATCCTGCCGAATCCTGACGCCGGACTCTGAACTGCAATGAGCATGAGACAGTTCTATCACAGTGTCTTTGCCGCCCTGTGGCTGGTATGGCTCATCTACTGGGCCGTCGCATCGACCGCCACCAAGCGTACGGTGCGACTCGAGTCGGTCGGCTCGCGCCTGGGGCATACGCTTCCGCTCTTGCTGGCCGGCTGGCTGATGGCGGTTCCGCAAATCGGCATTCCGTTGCTCGAGGAGCGATTCATCCCGTGGTCGCCGATCATTTTCTGGTCGGCGGCGGCGCTCACCGCCGTGGGTCTTCTCTTCAGCGTGTGGGCGCGCGTGCATCTCGGCGGGAACTGGAGCGGCACGGTTACAGTGAAGGAGGAGCACGCACTCATCACCACCGGCCCGTACGCGCTCGTCCGTCACCCGATCTACACAGGCATCCTCACGGGTTTCCTCGGCTCGGCCCTCGCGCTTGGCCAATGGCGCGGCGTGCTTGCGCTGGTCATCGGCATCGCCGGGCTCTGGCGCAAGTGGCGGCTGGAAGAGCGCTGGATGCAGGAAACCTTTGGCGAGGTCTACAGTACGTACAAGAAGCGCGTGCGCGCTGTCATTCCCTACGTGCTCTGATGCTGTACAGGGTCGTCGAAACCTTCAATCCGGGCGCGGAGCCCGAAATCTACCGTCGTGCGCGCGAGCTCCTCGACGCCTGGATCTCGAAATGGCGCGATCTCACGCGCTTCGAAGTCATCCCGGTACGGACCTCCGCCGAAGCCTCGCGTCTCATCGCGGATCGAAGTTGAGCCGTGAACGGGTCGACGGCATTTGCGCATCGGCTTGCGACGCTCGCGGACCTGCCGGCGCTCGAGCGATTGATGGCCATGTCGATCCGCAAGTTCATCGGTGATCGGCTGGATGCGGCCCGGGTCGAGGCCTCGTTCGATGTCATGGGCCTCGACAGCCAGCTCATCGAGGATGGCACCTACTTCGCCGTTGAGTGCGGCGGCGAGCTCGTCGGCTGCGGCGGCTGGAGCCGGCGCGCGACGATGTTCGGCGGCGATCATTCGCAAGGCCGCGATGCGCGGCTTCTTGATCGGGCCAAAGAACCGGCCCGGATCCGGGCGATGTACACACACCCGGACTTCGGACGCCGCGGGATCGGCCGGCTCGTGCTGTCGCTTTGCGAGTCGGCGGCGGTCGAAGAAGGATATCGGGCGCTCGAGCTTGTCGCGACCGTCGCCGGCGAGCCGCTCTATGCGGCCGCGGGCTATGCGGTGTTCGAGCGGATCGACGTGCCGACGTCCCGTGGCGTCACGGTTCCCGGTGCGCGAATGGGAAAGACGCTGTGAAGGGGCCCGAGGTCATCGAGACCGGGCGTCTGCTCCTGCGGCCGCCGCGGCGAACGGATGCCCGTGACATTTTCGAGCGCTATGCGAACGATCCCGAAGTCACGCACTTCCTCGGCTGGCCACGCCATGAAACACCGGCCGACACGGCCGCGTTTCTCGACTTCAGCGAGCAGCACTGGAAGCAATGGCCGGCCGGCCCCTACCTGGTCTTCGGGCGCAGCGACGGGCGGCTACTCGGCGGGACTGGCCTCGGGTTCGAATCGCCTGTGCGCGCTGCAACAGGCTACGTGCTGGCCCGCGACGCCTGGGGCCAGGGTTTCGCGACCGAGGCGCTCGCCGCCATGGCCGATCTGGCGAAGCAATTGGGCGTCGAGCGGCTCTATGCCTTGTGCCACAAGGACCATCGCGCATCGGCCCATGTACTGGAAAAATGCGGCTTCAGGTGCGAGGGCGTGCATCGCCGCGAGGCGGCCTTCCCCAACCTGGCCTCGCGAGCGCCGGCCGATATCCTGATGTACGCGAAGTCATGGACGAGCGGGCAGGCGGTGTAAAGTACTGTTTCAAAATGAAGGGACTCCCATGAAATCAAGCCGCAAGGTTACGTTCTATCACGCGCCGAACACGCGCTCGACCGGGGTGCTGATCCTCTTCGAGGAGCTCGCAGTGCCATACGAGCTGCACCTCCTCAACATGAAGGCGAACGAGCAGCGGGCGGCGGCGTATCTCGCGGTCAACCCGATGGGCAAGGTGCCCACCGTCGTGTGCGACGGCGAAGTCGTCACGGAGCAGCCGGCGATCTTTGCCTATCTCGCAGATCTCTTCCCGCAGGCGGGCCTCGCACCCGCCGCCGACGATACGCTGCGCGGGCCGTACCTGCGCTGGCTCGCGTTCTATGGCTCGAGCTTCGAGCCGGCGCTCATCGACAAGTCGCAGAAGCGCGAAGCGGCGCCTCGCGCCATGTCGCCGTACGGCGATTACGACACGATGCTCGGCACGCTCACGCGGCAGCTCGAGCGCGGGCCGTATCTTTTTGGCGAGACTTTCACCGCCGCGGACGTGCTCTGGGGAACGGCGCTCGGCTGGACCACGAAGTTCGGCCTCGTCCCGGAATTGCCGCCGATCAAGAGCTACATCGAGCGCGTAAGCTCGCGGCCCGCCGTGGAGCGCGCCCGCGCGAAGGATGCGCAGTGGGCGGCCGCGCAGGCTTGAATGCCATTCATTCTTCCGTACAGGAGCCGGAAACGTGAAATACCTTTTCATGGATCGAATCAGCCAGGGAGACCTGCTCAAAGCGCTAGGCGCCATGCCCGCGTACCTCGCGGCGCAATTCGGCTCGCTGTCCGACGCCGACGCGGGGCGGCCCGGCCCGGATAACCAGTTCTCACCCATCGAGCAGTGCTGGCATCTCGCCGACCTCGAGCGCGAGGGATTCGGCGAGCGCCTGCGGCGATTGCGCGCGGAAGAAAGGCCCGTGCTCGCGGACTTCGACGGCGATACGATCGCGCGCGACCGGAACTATCGCGCGAAGTCGCTCGCCGGCGGGCTCGACGCCTTCCGGCGTGCGCGCGAGGACAATATCGCGTTCATCGCATCCATCGACGCGAACGAGTGGACCCGGGACGGCGTCCAGGAAGGCGTCGGCACCGTCGCGCTTTGCGATATTCCGGTCATGATGTCCGAGCACGATGCCGCGCACCGCGCCGAGATCGAGGCATGGAGGCAGCAATGACGCATCCGATCCTCAACCTCGACAACATCGAATTCCAGGACTGGGGTCACGGCGAGCGTTTCGCCGCGAAGCTCGGACAGGTTGCGGCGCGCATCGGCGCGAGCAAGCTCGGCTACAACGTCACGATCCTGCCGGCCGGCAAGCGCGCCTTTCCGCTGCACAACCACCGCGTCAACGAGGAGATGTTCTTCGTGCTCGAAGGCGAAGGCGAACTGCGCGTCGGCACCGGGCGTCATGCGCTCAGGCGCGGCGACTTCGTCGCCTGTCCGCCGGGCGGACCGGAACTGGCGCACCAGATCGTCAATACGTCGGCGACTGCGGATCTCAAGTACCTCTCGGTGAGCACGATGCTCGCCCCGGAAATCGTCGACTATCCGGACTCGGGCAAGACGGGAGTGAGGCTCGATCGCAGCACGCGATTCCTGACTCGCACGGGGGAGAGTCTCGATTACTGGGAAGGGGAATGACCCAGCTTGAAACATGCGAGGGCTACTGTGTCTTTCGTCCGACGGGTGCCGTCGCGCTCGAGGAAGCAACGCGGATCATGGTCGAGGCGATCACGCAGTGCCGGGACCAGCAGGTGCGCCGCCTGCTGGTCGATAGCCGCCAGTTGTCGATCGGCACGATCAACCAGGTCGACCGATACTATTTCGTGGACCAATGGGCGCGTGCGGCGTCGGGTGTCGTCAAGGTCGCCATGCTCGTACGGGCGACGGACCTCGATCCCCAGCAATTCGCCCGCACGGTTGGCGCGAACCGCGGTTTCAGCATCAGTGCATTCGCAGCGGAAGCGGACGCCATCGCCTGGCTTCTCGATTCGCACAGCGACTGACGGCGATGGCCGGCCCCATCAAACCGAAGACGAAAGTCCAAGCGGCGCCGATCGACGGTTTCCGCCGCGGGCACATGACGGCGCGCTTCATCGCGGCCGCGCTGGTGATCGCCCCGATCGTGGTTTCGTTCATGTGGCGCGACCCCGGACACCTGGAAGGGTCGACGCGCACCTCCGGCACCGTCGTCGAATACCAGAAGCACATCGCGCTCCTCGATCTCGCCTCGGGCGAGCAGGTTCGCCTGTACTCGGGCCCGAATCCGGTGAAGGCGGGGGATGTGCTGCCGCTCGTCGCCGACACGTATTCGAACGGGACGGTGCAGTATCGCGTCGATTTCAAGGCCATGGGCGTGCCGGCTCAATAGAGGCGTATTGGCACTGGCAGCAGATGCATTTTGGTACACTTTTGCGGACTGGGCCTGTAGCACAGCGGTTAGTGCAGGGGACTCATCGAAAAGGTGCCTTCGCATCGCGAGGTGCGAAGTGGACGGGATGAATTCAGGGAAACCTTCGAGCGCCATCGACTATGAAAGAGGCGCTCATGGCAATCCTGAGCCAAGCCGGCGGTACACCGCCGGAAGGTGCAGAGACTACCTGAGAGCTCGAGTGCTCTTAATGACAGGCGCGAGCGTCCCGCACCTCGATTCGAGGTGAAGAGATAGTCCACTCCTGCCGGAAACGGCGGGAAACAAGTGAATCCCTTGGTCGTAGGTTCGAATCCTACCGGGCCCATTCTTCCCGCCGCTCACATGGGGAAACGCCGTGACGCGATACGTTTCGCTGGTAGTCATCGCAGTCCTCGGCGCTTGGGCGCCGGCAGCCGAGTCGCAGGCGCCTACGGCGGCGCCCGCGGCGTATGCCCACACGATCTACCTTGTGCGCCACGGTTCCTGCGACGACGACCCGAAAGCCGACCCGGCACTCGGGCCAAGCCTCAATACGCTCGGCATCGCGCAGGCCCGCCTCATCGCTGCGCGGCTTCGCGGCATGCCGTTTCATTTCGACTCGATGACCTCGAGCACGATGACGCGCGCGCGCGAAACCGCGACCATCATTCATGACTCGCTCGGCGAAGTGATGTTCGGCGGATCCGCGCGATTCAGCGAATGCATGCCACCCGCAATCCGGAAATTCCCGGACGAGAAACCTGAAGAGCAGGCGGCTTGCGCCCAGCGGCTCGATGAGGCGTTTGCCGCGGTGTTCGTGCCGAAGCGGACGGCTACGCGCAACGATCTCATCGTCGCGCACGGCAATGTCATCCGCTATTTCGTGATGAAGGCGTTGAAGGCCGACACGCGGCTATGGCCCGCCATGTCGGTCGCGCACGCGAGCCTCACGGTGATCCGCGTGAAGGGCGACGGCACGATGAGCGTGCTCGCCATCGGCGACGTCGGCCACATTCCGCCGAACCTGCAGAGCTGGGGTGGCGACGCGGACCCGCGTCTCGCGACACCCGCCCCTCGGCCCTGAGCGTCGCCGCAGGCTACTTCGCTTCTTTCTGCCGAAGCTCCGCCTTCATGCGCTGGTAGTCGATCGGGCGAATCTCGGTGATCGGGCAGCGCTCGCGATCGCCGACCTCGACGTTGTCGAAACGGGTGAGCATCGAGGGTGTGCGTGTCTTGAAACCGACGTGATTGGTGAAGTCCAGGTTCATGCAGGGAGCCGCAACCGTCAGCAGGTAGGCCTCGTCCACGCCGAGGAACACGACGAGGTGCTCGCGGCCGGCCGAGTTCCAGCCATTGATGCCTTTCATCGTGCTGAATTCCGTGATCGGCGCGCCGACGTACGGTTGATAGCGGCTGAGTTCCTTGTCCACGCTTTCCTGCCTTGGCGCACCGGAGGCGGCGCAGGCGGTGAGCGCAATGGCCGACAGCAGCAGTGGAGTCCGTGCAGTCATGGTCCTTCTCCTTCAAAACCGGGGCTCTGGGGCTGGCGTGTCCGTTGGTGCTTTCCGGGCCACGGAAGTTCGCGCCGTTCAGGCCTCCGGGTCCTCCCCATAGTCCCGATCCGGGTAGTCCGTCGCGCCGAGCTTCCAATAGCCGCGGGTCGTAAGCGCCGAGCGATCGACTCCCCGCTCGGTCAGCAGGTGTCGCCGGATGCGTCGCATGGCGGCCGCTTCGCAGGCGACATAGATGCGGCCATTGCCCGCTGGCAGATTCAGGTCGCGCACGGTCTTTTCAAGGAGTTGGCCCGCGCGAGCGGCATCTGTGCCGCGATGTAGCCAGGTTGTCCGCAAGGTCGCGCGTGTGGCCAGTGCTTGTTCCTCGCCGCGGTCGATGACCTCGACGATCGCATGCGCCCGGACCGACGGCGGCAAAACATCGAGGATGGTTCCGATGGCCGGCAGCGCGCTGTCGTCGCCGATCAGCAAGAACCACTCCGCCGACTCATCCACGACGTAATTTCGTCCCGGGCCGCCGATCATCAGGCGTTGTCCCGCGACGGCCTGGCTCGCCCAGGTCGACGCCGGGCCCTCGCCGTGGACCACGAAGTCGACGTCGAGTTCGAGCGCGCTGCGATCGAAGCGTCGCGGCGTGTAGGTGCGCATGAGCCGGCGCGGCGGTTCCCCCGGAGCGGCAGATGGTTCACTCGAGAAAATAACTTTGATGTGGGCGCCCGGGCCGTTCCAGCCGAAGGTCTCGAGCTCGGGCCCGGTGAACGTGACGCGCACCATGTGTGGCGTGAGGCGTCGCACGCGCTTCACTTCGACGGCGCGCGGCGGCGGCCTTGCGGGGCGATGGGCGGGAGCTTCAGCCATCAGTCGTGCACCACGCCGAGCAGGCACCCGCCGTCGATCGGTATCTCCGCGCCGGTGATGAAGCTCGACGCTGGCGATGCCAGCAACAGCGCGAGACCCTTGATCTCTTCCACGTTCGCCATGCGGCCGACCGGTACCGTGCTGCCGAAAGCCTTCTGCACTTCCGGCCGGTGCGCGTGACCGCCGCCGATGTTCGTGATGAACGGTCCGGGCGCGATCGCGTTGACCGTCACGTTGTACTTCGCCATCTCGAGCGCGAGCGCGCGCATGAAATGCGCGGCGCCCGCTTTTGCCGCCATGTAGGCGCAACCGATGCCGGATTCGATCAGGAGGCCCGCGACCGACGTGGTCACGATGATGCGGCCGGACTTCTGCGCCTTCATGTGCTTCGCCGCCGCCTTCACGGTCGTGAACACGGAATTCAAATTGGTTTCGATCACCTTGTCCCAACGGGCGTCCTCGTAATTCTCGATGGCGCCTTCGGGTAGGCGCTTCGTGCGGTCGAGCGTAACGAAGCCCGGGCCGGAGTCGATGCCGGCATTCGCGAAGACGACGTCGAGCCTTCCGTAGTTCTTCGCGACCGCATCGATGGCGGCGATGAGCTCCTTGCGCTTCGTGACATCGACGACGGCGCCGCTCACGTCCCAGCCCTTGGCGCGCAGCCGCTTGCCTTCCGCTTCGATGCGCTCCGGGCTGATGTCGAGCATCGTGACGCGTGCGCCGTTCTCCGCGAGCACTTCCGTGAACGCGAGACCGAGACCGCTGGCGCCTCCCGTGACGACGGCGCCGTACCCTTGAACATTAAACATTTCGCTGGCCTTCATCGGGCGTGCTCTCTATGGTTATGCTGCCTCGAGGTGAAGCGGCAGAGTGCCTCAGCATCCACGGCGACGGCAAGCGCAGGCGTGAACAAAAACAAGCTCGTGGGGGAAGTCGCATGCGAATGACAGGTATTCGCCCGGGCACGGCGGCCGCGTTCGTTGTCGGACTGCACGGGCTCGCCGGTGCTTGCGCACGCCAGCCGGCCGCGACCGTCGTCGACGAGCAGCGACTGGAAGCCGCGTCCACCGAAGGGGACAACTGGCTGACCTATGGCCGCGATTACGGCGAGCAGCGCTTCAGCCCGCTCGCCGAAATCAGCACCGCGAACGTCGCCAGGCTCGGCCTCGCGTGGTCCTGCGACCTCGATACGCACCGCGGCCAGGAATCCTCGCCCCTCGAAGTCGACGGCGTGCTCTACACGACGAGCGCCTGGAGCAAGCTCGAGGCCTTCGACGTCGAGACCGGGAGACTCCTGTGGCAGTTCGATCCGAAGGTGCCGGGCGAGGCGGGCGCGAAAGCCTGCTGCGACGTCGTCAATCGGGGCGCCGCGCTCTGGAACGGCACTCTCTATCTCGGCACGCTCGATGGGCGCCTGGTCGCGGTCGACGCGAAGACGGGCCGGCCGAAATGGTCGGTCGTCACTGTCGACCAGAGTCAGCGCTACACGATCACGGGCGCGCCGCGCGTCATCAAGGGCCGGGTGATCATCGGCAACGGCGGCGCGGAGTTCGGCGTGCGTGGCTACGTCTCCGCCTACGACGCCGAGACCGGCAAGCTCGCCTGGCGCTTCTACACTGTGCCGGGAGACCCGTCGCAGCCGTTCGAGGATCCGATCCTCGAGCAGGCCGCGGCCACCTGGACCGGCGAATGGTGGAAGGGCGGCGGCGGCGGCACCGTGTGGGATGCGGTTGCCTACGATCCCGAGCTGAATCTCCTCTACGTCGGCGTCGGCAACGGCAGTCCCTGGAATCAGCGCATCCGCAGCCCCGGCGGCGGCGACAACTGGTTCCTGTCGTCGATCGTGGCGCTGCGGCCCGACACGGGCGAGTACGTCTGGCATTTCCAGACGACGCCCGGCGAAACCTGGGACTACACCGCGACGCAATCGATCATCCTCGCCGACGTCAAGATCGGCGACGACGTGCGCAAGGTCCTGATGCAGGCGCCGAAGAACGGCTTCTTCTACGTGCTCGACCGCCAGAACGGCGAGTTCATCTCGGCGAAGAACTACATCGACGTGACCTGGGCGACGGGCATCGATCCCGAGACGGGGCGCCCCATCGAAAACCCGGCGGCGCGTTTCTATGCGACCGGCAAGCCGTCGATCCAGCAGCCCGGCCCGTTCGGCGGCCACAACTGGCAACCGATGGCCTTCAGCCCGGTCACGGGGCTCGCCTACATCCCCGCGAACGACCTGGTGTTCCCGTACATCGACGATCCGGACTTCGCGCGGCGCAAGCTCGCCGTGAATCTCGGCGTCGACGGCGTCGCGGCATCGCTCCCGCAGGATTCCGCCATCAAGGCGGCGGTGAAGGCGGCGACCCGCGGGCACCTCGCTGCCTGGAGCCCGGTCGAGCAGCGCGAAGTGTGGCGCGTGCAGTATCCGAGTCCCTGGAACGGAGGCGTGCTCGCGACGGCGGGCGGCCTCGTCTTTCAGGGCACGGCGAATGGCGAGCTGCGCGCTTATCGCGCGGACGATGGCAAGCAGCTCTGGGCGTTCCCGGCGCAGACCGGAGTGATGGCGCCGCCGGTGACCTATCGCGTGAACGGCGTGCAGTACGTGAGCGTCGTCACCGGCTGGGGTGGCGCGTTCCCGAGCGTGGCCGGCGAAGTCTCCTGGGTGGCGGGACGCCTGCCGAACCGGAGCCGCGTACTCACGTTCAAGCTGGGCGGCACCGCGGGGCTGCCGCCCGTCGAATCAATGGTGGTGGAAGTACCCGAACCGCCGCGCCCGACGGCGTCGGCCGCGGTCATCGCGACCGGCAAGCGGATCTACCACGGCTACTGCTACTACTGCCACGGCGATGCAGCCGTCAGCGGCGGTGTCGTGCCGGACCTGCGTCACTCGTCCGTGCTCGGCGACGCCACGGTGTGGAATTCGATCGTGCGCAAGGGCGCACTGTCATCGAGCGGCATGATCGCCTTCGGCGATGAACTGAGCGCGCGCGATGCCGAAGCGATCAGGGCTTACGTGATTCATCGGGCGAATGAGAGCTGGCCGCAGCCCGCTTCCCAGCCACCCAGCGGAAAAACGTCGGAATGAAATAGGTCGCGATGAGCGTCGCCGCGAGCATGCCGCCGATGACGCCCGTGCCGATGGAATGACGGGCCGAGGACCCGGCGCCGCGGCCGAGCGCGAGCGGCATCACGCCGAAGATGAAGGCGAACGAGGTCATCACGATCGGACGAAAGCGCTGGCGCGACGCCGTGACCGCGGCGTCGATGACGGACATGCCGGCGCGCATGTTCTGCGCGGCGAACTCGACGATCAGGATCGCATTCTTGGCGGAGAGGCCGATGAGCGTCAGCAGGCCCACCTGGAAGTAGATGTCGTTGTGCTGTCCGCGCGCGAACACGAGCAGCAGCGCACCGAGCATGGCGAAGGGAACCGAGAGCACCACGGCGAGCGGCAGCGTCCAACGTTCGTACTGGGCCGCCAGCACCAGGAACACGACGAGAAGACCCGCGCCGATCGCGATGAGCGAGGCGTTGCCGAGCGCCTTCTCCTGGAACGCGGAACCGGTCCACGCCAGTGTATAGCCGGGCGGCAGCACTCCGCGCGCAATCTCCTCGATGCGCGCAATCGCGGCGCCGGATGACACGCCGGGCTTCGGCGAGCCCGTCATCTTGATCGCGGGAAATCCGTTGTAGCGATCGACGAGCTCCGGCCCCGTGACGATCACGGGCGTCACGAGCGCCGTCAACGGTACGAGCTCGCCCGAAGCGGAGCGCACCGAGGCGTTGCGCAGGTCGTCGATGTGGGCGCGCGCGTCGCCCTCGCCCTGCAGGAGCACATGATAGGTGCGTCCCTCGCGATTGAAGTCGTTCACGTAGAACGAGCCGAAGGTCGACTGCGTCGCTTCGAAGAGCTGCGTCAGCGAAACGCCCATCGCGGCCGCCTTGTCCCGATTGATCTCGAGGCGGATCTGCGGGGTGTTGGCGCTGAAGACGGTGAAGACGCCGGTGACCTGCTCGTCCTTCATCGCCTTCATCATGATCTGGAAGACGTAGCCCGCGAGCTGCTTGTAGTCCGCGTTCGTGCGGTTCTGGATGTAGAAGTCGAAGCCGCCGGTCGTGTTCAAGCCGAAGATCGGCGGCAGCACGAAAGCGCGGACCTGTGCATCGTCGATGCTCGCCGCGCCGAAGCCCATCACCTTCTGCGAGAACGCGAGCGCGCTCTGCGATTGCTGCCGGCGGTCCTTCCAGTCGCGCAGGATGTAGAACTTGATGGCGCTGCTCGAGCGCAGGCCGCCGGAGAGAAAGTCGTAGCCGACGAGGCTGACGCTCGCCTTCACGAGCGGGTCGCTCGCTGCCTGCGCATCGAGCGTGTGCATCGCCGCCTGGGTGCGGGAGAGCGATGCGGCGTCCGGCAGGATCGTCACCGCCATCACGAAGCCCTGGTCTTCGTCCGGCACGAGTTCGCCGGGCACGAAGCGAAAGAGCGCCACGGACGCGGCGCAGACGACCGCAAGCGCAACGATCGCGGCCGAGCCGTGCCGCAGCAGGCGCTCGACCACGTGCGTGTAGCCATCGGTGCGGCGGGCGAACCAGGCGCTGAACCAGCGCATGAATTCGAACTCCACCTTGTCGTCCGCATGCAAGAGGCTCGCACAGAGCGCGGGCGTCAGCGTGAGGGCGACGAACCCCGAGATTGCGACCGAGACTGCGATCGTGATGGCGAACTGCTTGTACATCACGCCCGTGAGGCCGCCGAGGAAGGCGACCGGCACGAAGACCGCCGCGAGCACCAGCACGATCGCGATCACCGGGCCGGTGACCTGGTGCATGGTCTTCTCGGTCGCGGTGGCCGCGTCGACGTGCTCCTCGTGCATGATGCGTTCGACGTTCTCGAGCACGACGATCGCATCGTCGACGACGATGCCGATGGCGAGCACCATGCCGAAGAGCGTCAGCGTGTTGATCGAGAAGCCGAGCGCGTACATCCCGGCGAAGGCGCCGATGAGCGAGACCGGCACCGCGAGGCTTGGAATGAGCGTCGCGCGCCAGTTGCCGAGGAAGAGGTACACGATCGCGAACACGAGCACGAAGGCGATGCCGAGCGTCTCGACCACTTCCTTGATCGAGATGCGCACGAAGTCGGTGGAGTCGAACGGGATCTCGTACTTGAGGCCCTGCGGGAAGTCCCTCGAGATCTCGAGCATGCGCGCCCGCACGCCGTCCATGGCCTGCAGCGAGTTCGCGCCGGGCTGCAGGAAGATGCCGATCGGAATGGCGGGCTTGCCGTTGAGATAGGCCCTCAAGGCATAGCTCTCGGCGCCGAGCTCGACCCGCGCGACGTCCTTGACGCGCACGATGGCGCCGTCCGCATCGCGCCGCACGATGATATTGCCGAATTCGTCCGGTGTGAAGAGCCGGCCGCGTGTCGTCATCGTGTAGGTGAAGTCGACCGGCTTGTCGAGCGGCGGCGCGCCGATGCTGCCGGCCGGCAGTTCCGCGTTCTGTGCGCGCAGGGCATCCGCGATATCGGAAGTCGTGAGGCCGAGCGCGTTCAGCTTCCCCGCGTTGAGCCAGATGCGCATGGCATACGATTGCGCACTGAAAAGACGCGCGCTGCCGACACCCGGCACGCGCTGCAGCTCCTCGACGATGTTGCGCTCGGCGAAGTTCGCGACGTAGACGCTGTCGTAGCGGGTGCTGTCGCCCGCGAGGGTGACGAGCCCGAGGATGCCGGTCTGCGACTTGCTCGCGAGCACGCCGAGCCGGCGGACTTCCTCAGGCAGCGTCGGCAGCGCCGCCTGCACGCGGTTGTTGACCTCGATGAGCGCCTGGTCGGGATCGGTGCCGGTCTCGAAGGTCACGCTGACGGTGACGTTGCCGCTCGAGCTCGCGGACGAAGACATGTAAATCATGCCGACCGCGCCGTTGATCTGCTGTTCGAGCGGCGATGCCACGGCTTCGGCGATGACTTCCGCGCTCGCGCCCGGATAACTCGCGCTCACCTGGATCTGCGGCGGGAGGATGTTCGGATACTGCGCCACCGGCAGCTGCCACATGGCGCCGAGCCCCATCAGCACGATGATGATGGAGAGCACGCTCGCGAAGATCGGGCGCCGGATGAAGAACGTCGACCACATTCGAAGACCCGCCCCGGCTCAGTGCGATGCGGTGCCGGCGCCCGGCTGCGCGGGCGCTTGCGCCTTGCGCGCGGCCATTTCCTCGCGCGTGAGCGGCACGACCTTCATGCCCGGATTGACCTTGATGATCCCTTCGACGATGACGCGGTCGCCCGGTGCAAGGCCGCTCTCGACGATCCAGCCGTCCTGCCAGCTCTCCTTGATCACGAGCGGCCGAGGCGCGACCGTGTCGTCCTCACCGACGACAAAGGCCGTCGCGCCCATCTGACCGAAGAGCACGGCGGTCTTGGGGACGGCGATGCGATCGGGGATCGAGAGGCCGGTGATTTCGAGCGAGAGGAACTGGCCGGACACGAGACAGCCGTCGGCGTTCGGGAAAATCGCGCGCTTGCGCACGGTGCCCGTCGTGCTGTTCACATAGGTGTCCGTGAAATCGATCTTGCCGGCGGTGTTGCAGGTCGAGCCCGACGTGATTTTCGCGATGACACCATCGGCATGGCTCTTCGTGAGTTCGCGCATGCGCAGGAACTCGTCCTCCGGCACCGAGAACTCGGCATAGGCCGGGTTCGCTTGCACGATCGAGGTGAGCAAGTCGCCGCCGACGCCGCTCTTGCCATCGACGGTATTGCCGACCGTCACCGCTTCCTTGCTCGCGACACCCGCCACCGGGGCGCGCACGGTCGTGTAGCCGAGATCGAGCTTCGCTTCGCGCTGCGCGGCTTCGGCAGCCGTGATCGCTGCCTGGGCTTTCGAGAGAGAGGAGGTGGCGAGATCGTAGTCGCGCTGGCTCACGACGCCCGTCGCCACCAGCGTCTTCACGCGGTCGAACTGGCGGCGTGCTTCGTCGAGGTCGGCGCGGCTGCTCTCGAGCTGGGCGGTTGCGCGGTCGTAGGCGTTCTGGTAGCTGGCCGGATCGATGCGGAACAGCAGGTCACCTTCCTTCACGACCTGGCCTTCCGTATACGACCTTTGGACGATGACGCCGCTCGCGCGCGCGCGCACTTCGACGACCTTCGACCCTGCGACGCGCGCGGGATAGGAGAGCGTCAAGGGCAGATCGCGCCGCGCGACCGTCTCGACCACCACCTCGGGAGCGGGCGGCGCGACCGGCGCGTTCGAGCCGCAGCCGCCGAGCCATGCGAGGCCGGCTGCGAGAGCGGCCACCCCAAGACCGCGCGCTGCGGGCAGCGGGTTCATCGTGCACTACCTCAAGGGTTGTCGTCGTGTCGCCGGCCGTACCGCCACGATTCTCGGGCGGGGACGAGTCGGTCAGACGGTGGACAGGCGCCAGTCTACTTGGAACCTGTCTGGAACGACACGCTTGACGGCAGGACGGCCGCCCAGTGCAGGAAATGCACGGCGGAAGGAGCGCGGCGCGACTCGGCCCGGGCCCTCCAGCAGATTGCCGTTCGACGCGATTGGGGGGGTGCGGCGAACTGGCTGACTGCTCGAAGGCCCGGGCCGGCCGTGACCTGGAACGGACGGTCTATTCGCTGCCGGCGAAGGTACCCGAAGCTTCGTTCAGGGGCAGCGTGCGATAGGAGATGACGTGGCCGTCATACCCGGCATCACATTGCGCGCGCGCGACCACCGCGCCGGATTTCGGATTGCGCGCGATGAGCGTGAAGCGATAGACACTCGCCTCGGCCGGCTCCTTGATCGAGCGGCTCTTGTCGAGCACGACCGTGTATTTCGGCGCGAGACCCTGGCGCACGGCGAAGTCACTCACGATCTGCCGGGCGCAAGCGTCGAGCGCGACATCGGGGCTCTTCGCAGCGGCGAGCGCCGGCAAAGCGGCGAGCGACAGCGCGAGCGGGATCATTCGAAAACGGGTTCTGTTCATGGCGGCTCTCCTTGAAAGTCACGAGGGGTGGAAGGCGAGCGACAAACTAGGCGTGCGCCGCCGCCACGACAAACGAGGAATTTTTTCGCCGAGGTCGATTTCGCTCATGCATGACATCGAACCGTCACGCAGCACTCGGCAGGCGGCACTCGGCGAGAATCCAGCGCGTCAATTCGCCGACCTCGTCGCGCCCGGCATCCTCCGGCCGCGCGAGCAGCACGTAGCTCTCCTGCGTCTTGAGCTCTGCATCGAAAAGGCGCGCGAGCCGCCCCGAACTGAAGCGCCGCGCGCTGAGTGCGGCGGGCACGAGCGCGACACCGAGTCCCTTCTCAGCGGCCCGGATCACCGCCGACATGGTATCGAGCCGCAGCAGCTGTCCCGGCCGCAGCTGCGCGAGGCCGTGCGCCTGCGCCCAGCGATCCCAGTCGTCGCGCCGTCCTTCATCGACGATGAGCGTCTTGCGGTCGAGCTCGTTCAATTCGCGGATCGGCGCGGCGGCGAGCAGGGTCGGGGAGCAGGCGGGGACGAAGTTCTGCGCGAACAGCGGATGCGCGACCAGCCCGTCCCAGGGTCCGGCGCCAACCACCACCGAGAGGTCCGCCTCCGGCGCATGCGTGCGCGGATGCGGCACGGAAGTCTCGATCAGGATGTCGAGCGAGCGGTGCGCCTGTGAAAAAGACGAAAGCCGGGGCAGCAGCATTTCGCTCGCGAAGAAGGGCGGTGCGTGCAGGCGGACGATCGTGCGGCCGAAGTGGAGCCGGAGCTGCTCGGTCGCCGACTCGAGCCGGGCGAAGACCTCATCGATGAGCCTGAGGTAGCGGGCGCCGGCGTCGGTGAGCGTGAGCGAACGGATGCCGCGCACGAATAGCTGCACGCCGAGCTGGCATTCGAGGCCCTTGATCTGGTGGCTCACCGCGGACGGCGTGATGCAAAGCTCCGCCGCCGCCAGCTTGAAGCTCGCGCGGGAGCCTGCGACCTGGAAGGTCCGGAGGAATTTGAGCGACGGCAGACGCATGGGAGGCACACACCCGACCGTGCTTGTAGCAATTGCCATGCCACGCGCGAAGTCCTTGAATTGCGGGCGGATCAGCGGCAAGCGCCGCCGAGAACGCCGCGTATCGGGGCACGACATGGGTTAAATTGCACGAAACTCGAGCAGCGGAGCCCGATGGACCGGTTTTCCAAGACCCTGCGCGCTGGCTGGAGCGACATCGACTTCAACCTGCACATGCGCAATACCGCCTATCTCGACAAGGCGGTCGACGTGCGCATGATGTTCTTCGCCGAGAGCGGCTTCCCGGTCGCCGAATTCCTGAAGCGCGGCATCGGGCCCGTCATGAAGACCGACTCCATCGACTACCACCGCGAGCTGAAGCTGCACGAGGAATTCCTCGTGACGCTCGAGGCGAGCGGCGCAGCCGAGGACGGATCGCGCTTTCGCCTGCGCAACGACATCGTCAAGCTCGACGGTACGCTCGCCGCGCGCGTGACGAGTATCGGCGGCTGGCTCGACCTCAAGGCCCGCAAGCTCATATCGCCGCCCGCCGACCTTTACGCCGTGATGCAGAAAATGAGCCGCGTGGCGGAATTCGAAATCCTCCCATCCAGCAGGAAATGACATGAAAGCCACGTTGTTCGTCACGAGTCTCCTGTGCCTGCTGGCGGTCGCGCGCGCCGAGGAGCCCACGAACGGGAACGTCGCGGACTTCGCCGCGAAATACGAAGCCAAATGTCACGACGACTACGCCGCCAGATTGAAGCAGGACCGCAAGCAGGGCAATTCGCCGACGAAGGCGGACCAGATCCGCGCCGAGTCGCTCGAGAAGGCGAAGTGCGAGTGCATGGCCGGCAAGGTCCGCTCGGTGACCGATACGGACCTGTCACACGCCATCCTCGCGAAGGACTCGACCGTGACCGGGCCCTTCTACCTGCGTGCCTACCAGGAGTGCATGGCCTCGGCCGCGCGCGAAACGATGCTGCCGCTCTGCCTCATCGAAGCGAAATCGAAGCCGTCATCGAAGGCGGAGGCGGGCATCTGCCATTGCATCGCGGACGAGACCGCGAAGGTCGACGAGAAGACCTATGTCGACGAAACGGTAGCGGCGTACCAGCGCTACGAAGCGCAGGCGAAGGATCCGAATGCGCCGCGGTTCCAGGGGAAGCTCGCGAAGATCGAGACTTCGTGCCGGGCGCGAGCCGGCCAGTAGGAGGCGACCATGTTCAAGCGCATCGCTGTCGTAGCGGTCATCGCCGGCGCCGGGTATTTCTACTGGCACAAGCACGATGCACCGGTCTTCGATCCATCGAAGATCTCGAGCATGCCCGCGGCTTCGTCGTCGACGCTGTCGGCGGCCGAAGACGCATTCCGCCAGCACCGCAGCGGGGTCGAGCTCACCGTGGAAGGCACCGTCGACAAGATCCTGCCCGACGATACCGAAGGCTCGCCGCACCAGCGCTTCATCCTGCGGCTCGCGTCGGGCCAGACGGTGCTCATCGCCCACAACATCGAGCTGGCGTCGCGCATCAAGGGGCTGGCGCCCGGCACGCCGGTGCAGGCGCACGGCGAATACGAGTGGAATGACAAGGGCGGCGTCGTGCACTGGACCCACGAGGATCCGAAGGGCACGCACCAGCCGGGCTGGATCGAAGTCGGCGGCAAGCGCTACGACTGATCAGTCATCCATGAGGAAGCTGCGCAGCTGCTCGCTGCGGCTCGGATGCCGGAGCTTGCGCAGCGCTTTCGCTTCGATCTGGCGGATGCGCTCCCGGGTAACGTCGAACTGCTTGCCGACTTCCTCGAGCGTGTGGTCCGTGTTCATGTCGATGCCGAAGCGCATGCGCAGCACCTTGGCTTCCCGCGGCGTGAGGCCGGCGAGCACCGAGTGCGTCGTTTCGCGGAGCGATTCCATCGTCGCCGAGTCGATCGGTGAATCGACGGTCGTGTCTTCGATGAAGTCGCCGAGGTGCGAGTCCTCGTCATCGCCGATGGGAGTCTCCATCGAGATGGGCTCCTTCGCGATCTTGAGGACCTTGCGCACCTTGTCTTCCGGCATTTCCATGCGCACGGCGAGCTCGTCCGGCGTCGGTTCGCGGCCCATCTCCTGGAGCATCTGCCGCGAGATGCGGTTCAGCTTGTTGATGGTCTCGATCATGTGCACGGGAATTCGGATCGTGCGCGCCTGGTCCGCGATCGAGCGCGTGATGGCCTGGCGGATCCACCACGTCGCGTAGGTCGAGAATTTGTAGCCGCGGCGGTACTCGAACTTGTCGACCGCCTTCATGAGGCCGATGTTGCCTTCCTGGATGAGGTCGAGGAACTGAAGTCCCCGGTTCGTGTACTTCTTCGCGATCGAGATCACGAGGCGCAGGTTCGCCTCGACCATTTCCTTCTTCGCGCGGCGCGCCTTCGCCTCGCCGATGGAAACTTCGCGATTGATATCCTTGATGTCGTTGATCGAGAGGTGATAGATCTCTTCGAGCACCTTCAGGCGCTTCTGCCGCTTGTCGACTTCTTCCTTCAGGCGCGACAGGGCCGAGGAATACTTGCGCCGGGCGCGGATGTGCTTGTCGAGCCAACGCATGTTGGTCTCGTTCTTCGGGAAGCTTGCGATGAAGTCCTTGCGCGGCATGCCGCCGTGCTTCACGCAGATCGTCATGATCTCCTTCTCGAGACCGCGGATCTGGTTCACGTGCTGGCGCAGGTTCTCGATGAGCGCGTCGAACATCTTCGGCGCGAGCTTCAGCTCCATGAATTCGCCCGAGAGCTTCTTGCGCAGCTTCTCCGTCTTCTTGTCTTTCGGACCCTTTTCGGCGAGCGCCTTCAGCACCTGGCCGAAGATCTTCGCGATCGAAGCGAAGCGGCGCGCCGCTTCCTCCGGATCGGGCCCGGTATCGACCGCTTCTTCCTCGCTGTCGGCGCCCTCGCCGTTCTCGCCTTCGGTCTCCTCGTCCTTCTCGGCCGCCGCGGGCTCCGCGACGATCTCCATGAGCTTGGTCGGGTTCTGCGGCTGCGCGATCTCGTCCGGCGCGTTCGGATCGATGAAGCCGACAATAATATCGACGAGCCGGTTCTGGCCCGTCTTCACCGGCTCGTACTGGCGCGCGATGACTTCGAAGGTCGCGGGATACATCGAGAGCGCGACGCGCACGGCGTCGAGACCTTCCTCGATGCGCTTCGCGATGCGGATTTCGCCTTCGCGCGTCAGCAGCTCCACCGTGCCCATCTCGCGCATGTACATGCGCACCGGGTCGGTGGTGCGGCCGAACTCCGCATCGAGGTTCGCGAGCGCGGCAGTGGCTTCTTCCACCGCTTCTTCATCGGGCGCCGCGGCGGCATCCGACAGCAGCAACGACTCGGCGTCCGGTGCCTTCTCGTACACCGGGATGCCCATGTCGTTAATCATGTTGACGATGTCTTCGATCTGCTCCGGATCGACGATCTCGCTCGGGAGGTGATCGTTGACCTCCGCGTACGTCAGGTAGCCCTGTTCCTTGCCCTTCGCGATCAGGAGCTTCAACTGAGACTGGCGCTCATCCGCGATGTGATGAGGCGTCTTCTTCTCGGCTGCGCTGGGGGTCTTCATGAGGGGTGCTTGGGTACCGGGAAAAAAAGACGCGCGAGTATACAGATCAAGGCCTTAGACAGCCAGTCGGCGAGGGTCATCCGCCCCCCGGCTGCGGGCTGCCAGGCGTCGTTCGGGCAGCCAGAAGCTTTTGAAGTTCCTGCTTTTCCTCACTCGTCAGCTGGCCGGACCTGGCCTTCACGAGGAGCGCATCGCGCCGCCGCGCCGGGCTGCCATCGGCAAGTAGCTTGTTCACGGCCTGATTGAGCTCAATCGCCGCTTGTTCGCGGCTCAATTCAGGGAGTTCGGAGATTGCGAGCTTCGCCAGGTGGGTGCCTTCTGGGCGGTCTCTCCAACGCTCGAGGAGCCCGGCGAGGGTCGATTTGGGCGCTCCGGCCGCCGCTTTCAAGAGCTCGATGAGGAGCGCGATCCCGGGCCGATCGACATCGGCCAGTGCATCCGGATCGGCGACCGCGGCGGCCGCATGCGGATGGTGAAGCGTCAGCGTGATCGCCTGGCGGACGAGATTCCGCCGGCCGGGGCTCAGGGTCGCGCCGCGACTGGGTTCATCCCGCTCATCCACGTTTGCCGCGCGCTCGCCCGGGATCGACTCGAGCTTGAGCAGCGCGGCGAGCCGCGGCCCCGGCATGCGCACGGTCTCGGCCAGGCGATCGACGAGGAGTTCGCGATAGACGCCGGGCGGCACCTTGGCGATCAGGGGTCGTGCGAGCTCGGCGAGCCGCGCGCGGCCGTCCACATGTTCGAGATCGACCTGGCTGGCGAGGTGCTGCACCAGGTATTCCGAGAGCGGCAGGGCATCGGCCAGGCGCCGCTCGAATTTTTCCGCGCCTTCTTCGCCGACCAGCGTGTCGGGATCGTGGCCCTCGGGCAGGAAGAGAAACCGGATCTGCCGTCCTTCCTTCGCCTGCGACAAGGCGTTTTCCAGCGCGCGCCACGCCGCGGCGCGCCCCGCGCGGTCGCCGTCGAAACTGAAGACCACCTCGTTGCCGACGCGAAAGAGCCGCGTGAGGTGCTCCTGGGTCGTCGCCGTGCCGAGCGTCGCGACGGCATACGTGATCCCTGCCTGATGCAGGCGCACGACGTCCATGTAGCCCTCGACCACCATCAGCCGCTTGAGATCGGCGCGCGACTGGCGCGCTTCGTAGAAGCCGTAGAGCTCGCGACCCTTGTGAAAGAGCGAAGTCTCCGGGGAATTGAGGTATTTCGGCTCGCCCTTGTCGAGCACGCGGCCGCCGAAGCCGATCACGCGCCCGCGAGCATCGCGGATCGGAAACATGATCCGGTCGCGGAAACGGTCGTAGTGATTGTCATCGCCCCGCTTCGGGCCGTCGCGCTCGATGATGAGGCCCGCGCCGACCAGCCGATGCCGGCCGGCTTCGGCGGAGCCGAACTTGCGCAGCACCGCGTTCCAGGAATCCGGCGCGTAGCCGATGCCGAAGCGTGCGCAGGTCTCGCCCGTGAGCCCGCGTCCCAGCAGATACTCCTTGGCGCGCGCATCGCCCTTGAGCTCGTCGCGATAGTACTGGCTGACCGCGGACGTCAGGTCGTAGAGTTCGCGATCCGGCCCGTCGGCGGCCTCGCGCGCTTCCCGAGGAATTTCCATGCCGGCCCGCGACGCGAGCTCTTCGACCGCGTCGATGAAGCCGAGGCGATCGTGCTCCATCAGGAAGCCGAGGGCGGTGCCGTGCGCCTGGCAGCCAAAGCAGTGATAGAACTGCTTGTCGGGACTCACGGTGAAGGACGGCGTTTTTTCCCCGTGGAACGGGCAGCAGGCCTTGTATTCGCGGCCGGCTTTCTTCAGCGGAATGCGGCTGCCGATAACTTCGATGATATCGGTGCGGGCGACTAGCTCGTCGAGGAAGTTCTGGGGGATGCGGCCGGGCATGATGCGCCCAAGGTCGGGCAGGGCCCGCTCAGCTGCCGAGCTTGGCTTTGATCTTCGCGCCGACGGCGCCCATGTCGGCCCGTCCCTGCGCCTTCTGCTTCACGAGCCCCATGACCTTGCCCATGTCCCTGATGGTCTGGGCGCCCGTGGCGGCGATCGCTTCGGCGATCAGGGCCTCGAGCTCGGGCTCGGACAGCTGCTGCGGCAGGTAGGAGCTCAGGAGCGCAATCTCGGCGGTTTCCCTGGCAACGAGATCGGCGCGGTTGCCGGCCTCGAATTGCACGACGGATTCCTTGCGCTGCCTGATCATCTTGTCGAGGACTGCGAGCACCTGCACGTCGTCGAGGGTGATGCGCTCGTCGACCTCTCGCTGCTTGATGGCCGCGCCGATCATGCGGATGCAGCCGAGGCGATCTTTTTCGCCGGCACGCATCGCTGCCTTCATGTCCTCTGTGATTCTTTCTTTCAGGGACATGTTGCGCTCGCTCGATCGGGGTTGGGGTCTAGCGCGCCGCGGGGCGCGTGGTGTCGCGGGACAGTCGCTTCAGGTGCCGCTTGATCGCCGCCGCCTTCTTGCGTTTCCGCTCCTGGGTCGGCTTCTCGTAGAATTCGCGGCGCCGCAGCTCTGTCAGGATGCCGGCCTTCTCGCAGGCGCGCTTGAAGCGGCGCAGAGCCGCATCGAAATACTCGTTCTCTCTGACACGTACGCTCGGCATTGGTAACAGGTTCCTGACGGGGCCGAAAAAGGGTTGGCGATTCTAAGAGATGTGCCCCCAAAAAGGCAAAAATCATGGTTCTGGCGGACTTTCCCGCCCACCATGGCATCGGCTTGCCGGGGGCGGGGCCAGTGAGGGCGCTTAGACCATGAAAGTCCTGGGTATTGAGTCGTCGTGTGACGAAACCGCGGTCGCCGTGCTGGATTCGGAGCGGGGCCTCCTTGCGCACCGGCTGCATAGCCAGTCGGCCATGCATGACCGCTATGGCGGGGTGGTCCCGGAACTCGCCTCCCGCGACCACATCCGGCATCTCCTGCCGCTGACCCGGGCCGCCCTCTCCGATGCGGCTAGCGTCGCGGCCGATATCGATGCCGTGGCCTATACGGCGGGGCCGGGCCTGATCGGCGCCTTGCTGGTCGGGGCTGCGTTTGGCCGAAGTCTCGCCTACGCCTGGGGCCGGCCCGCCATAGCCGTCCATCACCTGGAAGGTCACCTGATGGCGCCCATGCTGGAGGCGGATGCGCCGGACTTCCCGTTCCTCGCGCTGCTGGTCTCGGGCGGGCACACGATGCTGATCGACGTGCATGCCTTCGCCGACTACCGCGTACTCGGCCAGTCGCTCGACGATGCGGCAGGCGAAGCCTTCGACAAGACGGCGAAGCTCCTCGGGCTCCCGTATCCGGGCGGGGCTCACCTCGAAAGGCTTGCGGCGCTCGGCAGGGGCGGCCGGCACGCCTTGCCGCGGCCGATGCTCGACCGTCCGGGGTTCGATTTCAGTTTCAGCGGGCTCAAGACCGCGGCGGCCTTGCTGATCCGCGGGCGGGAGCTCACCGCCTCCGACCGCAATGATCTCGCGAGCGACATCCAGTCGGCCATCGTCGATACGCTCGCGGCGAAGACGCGCCGGGCCCTCGTGGAAACCCGGCTCAAGACCCTCGTGGTCGCCGGAGGCGTCGGCGCCAACACCGCCCTGCGCCAGCAGCTGTCGGCGATGGGCGGCGAACTCGGCGTCGCCGTCCGTTATCCTCGCATCGAATTCTGTACCGACAACGCGGCGATGATCGCCATGGCCGGGCTCTGGCGGCTGCGGGCGGGAGACCGGGAACCGCTCGCGATTCGCGCGCGGGCGCGCTGGCCGCTCGCCGGCAATCCCGCGATCGCAGGCGCCTGAACGATGAAGGACCGCATGGACCGGATATTCCTGAGCGAACTCAAGGTCGAAACGATCATCGGCTACTACGACTGGGAACGGCAGGTGCGCCAGACCGTGCTCGTCGACCTGGAGCTTGCGACCGACGTGGCGGCCGCGGCCGTGCACGACGACATCAGACGCACGCTCAACTACAAGAACGTCGCGAAACGGACGCTGCAGTTCGTCGGCGAGTCCGAGTTCCACCTGCTCGAGACGCTGGCGGAAAAGCTCGCCGCGACGCTCGTGCGTGAGTTCGATCTGGCGTGGCTCAAGGTCACGCTGCACAAGCCCGGCGCCATCCGCAGTTCCCGCGACGTCGGCATCGTGATGGAGCGACGACGCGAAGACTATAGTCGCGACGACGATTCGGCCGCGAGCGGCTGATGCCCGCCGTCTACGTCGCCGCCGGCAGCAACGTCGAGCCGGAACGCAATCTGAGGCGCGCGCTCGCCGAATTACGCCGAGAGTATCCGGGGCTGGGCGTTTCGCCCGCGTACCGCAATCCCGCATTCGGCTTTGAGGGCGCCGATTTCATCAACCTCGTGGTCGGCTTCGATACCGACCAGCCACTGCGCGATGTGGTTCACAAGCTCCATGCCATCGAGGAGCGGTGCGGGCGGCCGCGCCAGGCGCCGAAATGGGCGCCACGCGCAATGGACCTCGACATTCTTCTTTATGGCGATGAGCTGATTGACGAGCCGGGCCTGAGGGTGCCGCGCGCGGACCTGTTGACCAAGGCCTACATGCTGCGGCCCGCCGCGGATCTCGCGCCGGGCCTGCGCCACCCGACCGCCGGGCGAACCCTGCAGGAACTCTGGCAGGCTTTCGATCGGTCGGGCCTGCGCATGGATCCGGTGTCCGTGCTGGATTGACGGGGACCGTGTCCCCGCTACCAGCCGAGGCTGCGGCCGCCGTCGATGGCGAGGACCTGGCCGGTCACGAAGGGCGCGGCCGTCGCGAAGAAGAGGGCGGCTTGCGCAACATCTTCCGGGGTGCCGAGGCGCTTGAGCGCCGTCTTGCGGATGATCTCCGCCTTCATCGCCGCGTCGATCTCGCCTTCGGGCCACATCACCGGGCCCGGCGCGATACCGTTCACGCGGATTTCCGGGCCAAGCTCGCGCGCGAGTGCGCGTGTCAGCATGATGAACCCCGCCTTTGCCACGCTGTAGAGCGGGTAGTCGGGCAGCGGCCGCATGCCGTGGATGTCCACCAGGTTGAGAATGAGCCCCGAGCGCTTGCGCAACTCCGGCGCGGCGGCCTGCGACAGGAACAGCGGCGCCTTGAGATTGCTGCCGATGAGGTCATCCCAGGAGTCGAGCGTGATTTTTCCGATGGGCGTCGGGTGGAAGCTCGAGGCATTGTTGACGAGGATGTCGAGGCCGCCGAACGCGGACGCGGCTTCGTCGACGAGCCGCGGCAGGGCGGCCGTGTCGATGAGATCCGCGCGCAGCGCGACGGCGCTTGCGCCACGCGCACGATTGAACCGCTCGACGAGCGTCTCGGCCTCGCTCTGCGAGGACCTATAATGAATCACGAGATTCGCGCCGGCCGCGTGCAAAGCGGTGGCAATCGCCGCGCCCACACGCCGCGCCGCGCCGGTTACGAGCGCGGTGCGCGAGGACAGCAGCGGCATCGTCGCCATGGAGTCAGCGTGCTCCGATTGATTGAAGCGATGGAACGACCTGCGCAGCGACAATACTCGATCGCCCGCAAGCTGTCTGCCGCCGCCCGCGCGCCCCGATGCCTGGCGTGAGCCTGCCGCCGCTCTCCGCGGATGAGCGCGGGCACGCCGAGCGAGTCCGCGCCGCACTCGACGCGAAGCTCGTCAGCGCCGGCGGCTGGATCCCGTTCAGCGAGTTCATGCAGTTCGCGCTCTATGAGCCGGGCCTTGGCTATTACAGCGCCGGCGCGCGCAAGTTCGGCGCGGACGGGGATTTCATCACCGCGCCGGAGCTGACGCCGCTCTTCGGCCAATGCATCGCCCAGCAGGTCGCCGAAGTATTCGAACGGGCCGGCGGTCGCGACATCCTCGAATTCGGCGCGGGCAGCGGGGCCCTGGCCGTCGCGGTCATCCGCTCGCTCGCGGCGCGCGGCATGGCAGCCGAACGGTACGACATCCTCGAGGTGAGTGCCGATCTCCGGGAGCGGCAGCGGGAGTTCGTGCATCGATCGCTCGGCGCACAGGCGGCGCGCGTCCATTGGCTCGACCGCTTGCCCGCGCAGCCGCTGCGCGGAGCGATGCTCGCCAACGAAGTCCTGGACGCCCTTCCGGTCGAACGATTCCGCATCGCCGGCGGACGCATCGAGCGGCTGGGCGTTGCGCTCATCGACGGCGAGCTCGCGATCACTGCACGCCCGGCTCCGCGGGAGCTCGAGGCGGCGGTCCGGGCGCTCGCGATTGCTGGCGACGAAGATTACGAATCCGAACTGTGCCCGCTGCTACCGGGCTGGATTGCGGCCGCGTCGCAATCGCTCGCCGGCGGTGTGCTCTTTGTCATGGACTACGGCCTGCCGCGTGCGCAGTATTACCACCCCGATCGGCGCCAGGGTTCGCTCCTTTGTCACCATCGCCACCGCGCCCACGCGGATGCGCTCGCGTACGTCGGACTCCAGGACCTCACGGCCTGGGTCGACTTCACGGCGGCGGCGGAGGCGGCGGATAGCGCCGGCCTCGACGTGCTCGGTTTCACGACGCAGGCGCAATTCCTGCTCGCGACAGGCATGGAACGGGCGCTCGGCGAGCTGCTGACGGAAGCGGACCGGGACCGACAGGCCGTCGTGAGCGCGGCGAACCGCCTGCTGCTGCCCGGCGAGATGGGTGAGGCCTTCAAGGTGATGGCGCTCGGGCGCGGCGTCGCCGAACCGCTGCAGGGATTTATGCTGCGAGATCTGAGACACACGCTCTAACACGCTTTCAATCGAGGTCACTCGTGGATCCCATTCAAGCGATCGTGCTCGCCCTGGTGCAGGGACTGACGGAATTCCTGCCGGTTTCGAGTTCCGGCCACCTGATTCTCGTGCCGAAGTTTCTCGGCTGGCCCGACCAGGGGCTGCCATTCGACATCGCCGTGCACATGGGAACGCTGGCTGCCGTCGTCTTTTATTTCCGGCGCGATCTGGCCGCGATCCTCGGCGCGTGGTTCAAGAGCGTCGCGGGCGCGCCGGCGAGCAGCGAATCGCGGCTCGCGTGGGCGATCCTCATCGCGGCGATTCCGGTCGCGATCGTCGGACTCCTGGCGAACGACACCATCGAGGGGCATCTGCGCGATTCGCCGAACGCGGTCGCGGCTGCGCTCGCCTTCTTTGGTCTCCTCTTGTGGCTCGCGGACCGGCTGGGACGCAAGACGCTTGGCGATGCCGGGATCACCTGGCAGCGTGCGCTTTTCATCGGCTGTGCACAGGCGCTGTCGCTGCTGCCCGGCACGTCCCGTTCCGGCATCACGATGACGGCGGGACTCGCGCTCGGCTTCACGCGCACGACCGCCGCGCGCTTTTCGTTCCTGCTTGCCGTGCCGTCGATCGGGATGGCCGGTGCCTACGAGGGACTGCAGCTCGCGCGCGGCGGCCACGCCATCGACTGGCAACCGATCGCACTCGGCGCCGCCGTCGCAGCGGTCAGCGGGTTCCTGTGCATCCACTACTTCATGAAGCTCATCCAGCGGATCGGCATGCTGCCGTTTGCAATCTACCGCTGGGCGCTCGCGGCGATCGTCGTCTATGCGCTGCATTGAGCGCCTGGCGGCCACCGCCCTGATCCTCGCGCTGCCGGTCGCGGCGCAAGCGGCTGACGAAGAGCTCCTCACGGATCCGCAGCTCCTCGAAGACGGGCAGGCGCTATGGCTGCTGACAGCCGGCGCGGAAGCGGATAGCGACGGCGGCTATTACATTGACGGCAGTGCGGCCCTCTCGCTGCACCAGAAGACGGCCTTCACCTTGCACGCGAGCCACTCCGACGCCTCTACCCGGAGCGACCAGTTGACGGCAAGCGCGGTCGATCTCGCTTTCGACCAGGGCTTCGAGCGCTGGGGATTCTCGCTGTCAGCGGGCTACTGGAAGGATCCCGACCTCGTTGCGACGTCCGATCTTGGCGGTGCCCTGTCCCTGAAATGGCAGGGCTGGCGCTTCATGGCGCTCGCCGAAAAGCGCGCGAGCGACTTCAACTCGTTCGCGGTCAACGGCGTGATCCCGCGCCCGAACCTGCCGCCGATCGCCGTAACGGGAACCGCTGCTTGCGATCTGGACGGTGTGGCGTTCGGCGGGCGCATCTCGTTTACGGGCAAGCGCTGGGGCGGCTACCTGGCCGGCAAGGACTACGACTACGACGACTTCGCCTGCCGCTTCTCGAGCCTCGCGATCGGTGGAGTGGACGTCCGCACGGACCGGCTGCGCGCGGTGAGCCCGGCATTCCTTCGCCGGCTGACCCTACGCGCGACGGCCGCGGGCTTTGCGTCCCTGCACGAGGACACCGTCTTCCTGGAATCGTCGCTGTCAGCGGGCGTGAGCACCGTGCGCGGCACCCGCACCTACGCGCTCGATTACCTGCACACGCAGGAGCTGATCGACCGGCTCGATTCGGACACGCTCGTCGGCAGCCTGACGTTTTCGATGTCGCGCCGGACGGATCTCGAAGTGCACGTCGGCATCTTCGATTCGGAGCAGGCGGACACCGTCGGCTTCGCCGGCGTCACGCTCATCGCCTACCTCGGCGGCTGAGTCCTACTCGCGTCCGCCCGGATCGCGCCGCACGGCGTCGATGCGCCGGCCGCGCAACTGGTCGGCGAGTGCCGGTCCCTTGAAGCGCTCGAGTTCTTCCGCCGTCGGCGCGACGCCGGCCGCGCTCGCGCGCGCGCGTCGTAAGCGGTCGGCCTGCGGATAGGCGCGATCCTCCAGGCCCTTGCGTCCGCGCGCATCCGCTTCGCAAGCGAGCAGCAGCTGGTCGAAGCGCGCCGGCCGCCGCAACGCATCGGTGGCATCAAGAAGATCGACGGTGGTCGCGGGCCGCAATTCGGCGGCCTGATGAATGACGCCGTGGTGCCGGGCGGCGAGCACCGCCAGGTCGCGATACTCATTCGGCACGCGCAAGCGCGCGCAGAGCTCGTTCACCAGGCGCACGCTGCGCTCCTCGTGGCCCGCGTGGCTCGGCAGCAGATCGCGTGGCGTCTCGGCCTTGCCAAGATCGTGGACGAGCGCCGCAAAGCGCACGACCTTGTCGGCCGAAAGCCGCGCCGCCGCGGCGAGCGCCATCTGCGTGTGTACGCCCGTATCGATTTCCGGGTGCCAGCGCTCCGGCTGCGGCACGCCGTACAGGCGCTCGATCTCGGGGAAGACGATCGCGAGCGCATCGCTTGCGCGCAGCACCTCGAAGTACACGGCCGGATCCGCCTCGCCCAGCGCTTTTTCGGTTTCCTGCCACACCCGTTCCGGCACGAGCGCAGCGAGCTCGCCGTCTGCCGCCATGCGCCGTGCCAGCGCCAGCGTGTCGTCGGCAACGTGAAAGCCGAGCGGCGCGTACCGGGCGGCGAAGCGCGCGAGGCGCAGCACACGCACCGGATCCTCGACGAACGCCGCGGAGACGTGCCGGAGCAGCCGATGCTCGAGATCGTCGCGGCCGCCGAAAGGATCGATGAGCGCGCCCTCGGCCGACCGCGCCATCGCGTTGATCGTAAGATCGCGCCGGGCGAGATCCTGCTCGAGCGTGACGTCCGGCGCGCAGTCGACGGCAAAGCCGCGATAGCCCGGCGCATTCTTGCGTTCGGTGCGCGCGAGTGCGTATTCCTCGTGGGTCCCGGGATGCAGGAAGACCGGGAAGTCGCGCCCGACCTGCTTGTAGCCGAGCGCCGCCATCGATTCGGGCGTCGCGCCGACCACGACCCAGTCGCGCTCCGCGACCGGCCGGCCGAGCAGCTCGTCCCGAACGGCGCCGCCTACCAGATACACTTGCATCGCCAGATACTAACCGAGTTGCCAGCCGGGAGACCGAGCGACCCATGGGTGATATGCCGGCATCGACGCGCGGTGCGACGGGTGGCTGGTTGCGCCGCCTCAAGCTCTTGTCGGGCGCGACAGTGAGCCTGGCGCTCGCCGGCTGCTACGTGCTGCAGGCGGCGCGCGGCCAGGCCTCGATCCTGATGAAGCGCGAGCCCATCGACCGGGTGGTCGCGCGGACGAAAACGCCGGCCGACGTCCGTGCGCGACTCGAGCAGGCGATCGCGATCCGGGAATTCGCCTCGCGCGAGCTCGGCCTGCCGCGCAACAAGAGCTACACCACTTATGCGGATATCGGGCGCGACTATGTCGTCTGGAACGTGTTCGCCGCACCGGAGTTTTCCGTCGACCCGAAGCTCTGGTGTTTCCCGGTCGCCGGCTGCGTTCCCTATCGGGGCTACTTCTCCGAGAAGTCGGCGCGCAGCTTCGCCGAGAAGCTCCGGGGCCGGGGCCTCGACGTGCACGTCGGCGGCGCGACGGCGTACTCGACGCTCGGACATTTCTCGGATCCGGTGTTAAGCAGCATGGTCCGCTATGGCGACGTGAACCTCGCGAGCGTCATCTTTCACGAGCTCGCGCACCAGCGCGTCTACGTGCCGGACGATTCCTCTTTCAACGAAGCGTTTGCCACGGCGGTCGAGCAGGAAGGCGTACGGCGCTGGCTGTCAGCCGGCAACCGGCCACTCGATCTCGAGCGCTTCAACGCCCGGCGCAGTCATCTGGTGATCGTCAACGCCGGCCTCGTCGAGACCCGCAGCGAGTTGCGCGAGGCATATAAGAGAGTGGACGGCACGCCGGCCGCGGCGGAAACGGTGCGTGCCGCCAAGCGGCAGGCATTCGCGGCGCTGGCGGAACGCCTGGGCCAGCTGTCAGTGGATTGGAAAGATGGCATCGACTACCGCGACTGGTTCGCCCGCGACCTCAACAATGCGCGTCTTGCGGCGGTCGCGACGTATTTCGACTGCGTGCCGGGCTTCGAGCGGCTGCTCGCCGCGAGTGGCGGCGACCTCGAAAGCTTCTACCGGCGAGTGGGCGAGCTGGCAAAGCAACCGGCGGCCGAGCGCCGATCCGCCCTCTGCCGGGATTAGCGGACGACGATGAGGAGGGCGCGGGCGCCGCGGCGCACGTCGAGCCAGAGCGCGCGTGCATCCTTCGTCTGGTCGCGCAGTTCCTTCACCTTGGAAACGTGGGCACGGTTGACGGCCACGATGACATCGTTCGGCCGCAAGCCGGCCTGGGCGGCAAGGCTCGTCTCCTCGACGGACTTCACGAGCACGCCGCCTTCGCCGTCCACGAGCTCGGTCCCCGCGAGGCCGCGGTGGATCGGGGCGTTGTCGGCCGCCTGGGTCTCGGAAGCTTCCGTGATCGTCGCCGTGAGCTTGCGGGGCTTGCCTTCACGCAGGAGGCTGATCTCGACCTGGTCGCCCGCGCGCAGGAGGCCGATGGCGTTTCTCAGCTCCGCGGCGCTCTTGACCGGCTGCGTGTTGACGGACGTGATCACATCGCCCGTCTTGATGCCGGCGGATTCGGCCGTCGAACCCTCGATCACCTGGGACACGACGGCCCCGTGTACGCCGGAGACGCCGAGGTTGTCCGCGTCGTCGGGCGTCATCGTGTAGATGTTGACGCCCAGGAGCCCGCGCTTGACGGCCCCGAACCTGAGGAGCTGCTCGTAGACCGTCCTCACCATGTTCACGGGGATGGCGAAGCCGATGCCGGTGTTATCCCCGGTACGCGACACGATCGCGGTATTGATGCCGACGAGCTCGCCGCGCAGGTTCACCAGCGCGCCGCCCGAGTTGCCCATGTTGATGGAGGCGTCGGTCTGGATGAAATCCTCGAAGTTGTCCGGGTTGATGCCGGAGCGCCCGAGCGCGCTGACGATGCCGGAGGTCACCGTGTGCTGCAGGCCGAAGGGGTTGCCGATCGCGACGACGTAGTCACCCACCTCGAGCCTGGAAGAATCGCCCAGCGGGATCTGGACGAGATTGGCCGATTTCACCTGCAGGAGAGCAATGTCCGAGCGCTCGTCGCGCGCCTTCACCTGCGCCGGCACCTGCCGGTCGTCGGCGAGCGTAACAATAATATCCGTGGCCCCCTCAACGACGTGCGCATTGGTGATGATGTAACCGTTGACGGCATCGACGATGACGCCGGATCCGGCGCCGCGAAACGGACGCGTACCCGGTTCTTCGAACAGCGGATTGACGGGCACCGGCGCCGGCACCGTGCCGGACACCGTGACATAGACGACGGCCGGCGCGACCCGCTTGATCATCGGCGAGAGCGACGGAACCTGCGGTTCCTCCTTCGGCTGCACGACCGGCGGAGGCGTCTTCTTCGGGTGAGCCGCAGCGGCGGCGCTCAGTTGCGCAATGCTGAGCCCGAGGCCGGCGAGCAGGGCGATCGTGCAAGGTCTCATGTCGGCATCCCAGGGCGGGGAGCGCAATTGTACGAGGAAGGCCGAAGGGCCGCGCGCGGACGGCGTTATGCCCGCGCGCGGCCTCGCAGCAGGGCGCTCCTTCAGGCCGCGGCGACCGTGATGCGGCGGGGCTGGACCTGCGGCTGCTTCGGGATGCGAACCTCGAGTACGCCGTTCGCGTACTTGGCTTCGACGCCGTCCTGGGCGGCGGTGTCGGGGAGGCTGAAGCGGCGGTAGAACTGGCCGCTGACGCGTTCGACGCGGCGGTAGCCGTCACGCTCTTCGCGGGAATCCGACTTGCGCTGGCCCCGGACCGTGAGAACGCCCTTTTCGAGCGTGACGTCGATGTCTTTCGGGTCGACGCCCGGCACATCGGCGTGAATCACGAAGCTCCCGGCCTCTTCCTTGATGTCGACGGCCGGCAGCCAGTCGCTGGTGACGCCGGGGCTGTCGTCGGCGAGCGCGGCAGAGCTGCCGAGCAGGCGGTCGAGGTCCCGCTGCAAGAGGTTGACGAAGCCTCGTCGAAAGAAGGGGGGCTCATGGCGGATCGCGTTCATGGGTACTTTCTCCAGAATGTTTTTGAGAGCGGGCCGCTCTCGACGGGAGCACTAATTCGGGGCGGGCAAAAGCATTTCAACGGCGCGGGTCCGGCGCTTTGCGCGCGTCAAGTGGACAAGCTGTGCATCGCCTGTGCGATTTCGGTGAACACAATATCTTGCGAAGCGCCTTGACAGGCGCTTTCGGCCGCTGGCGCGAGGGCAGTCAGGCAATTTCTCAGTAGAATATTGCAAGTTATTGAATAGAAAACTATTTTAAGACCCGTTTTGGACCGAAAAAAATCTTGACGAAGTCGCGGCGCGAGGAATACGCTTGCGCCCCTGACACAAGATGTTGTGGTCGCGTTGCAGGCCACCGCGGCTTGGGTCAGGGGGCCCGACGGATGATCGATTGCATCGCTTGAGAATCGTCGCCGTCTTCTTTTGCTTCGAAGAGTCTTTGGATAACGAGTCGATGAACGCCCGGTTTGTGTGTGGACCTCGCGGAAACGTCGCTTGCGGCAAGACGGCTTGCGGCATCACGAAGACTGAAATCGGACCAAAGAAAATCCAGCTGAAGTGACCCAGTTCGAAAGACAAGGGATGGACGCACCGCCCCTCGGGCGCCGTTCTTTTCGCAATATTTTTGGGGAGTATCGGCAATAAAATGAATACGGTCGTCAAACTCGAGCCCCACGATCCGCACGATATGTCGAGCATTCCGTTCCAGGAAGCCTCGCTCGACATCTGGGACAAAAAGTATCGCCTTGCGGCCAAGGACGGAACGCCCATCGACAAGACGATGGACGATACCTACAAGCGGGTGGCGCGCTCGCTTGCGGAAGTGGAAGGCGAGGAGCTGCGCGAACAGGCCTACGAGCGCTTCCTCTGGGCGCTGCGCAAGGGCGCGATCCCGGCCGGCCGCATCACCTCGAACGCGGGCGCGCTCGAGCACAAGCCGGCGACCTCGACCATCAACTGCACCGTGTCCGGCACGGTGCGCGATTCGATGGACGACATCTTGAACAAGGTGCACGAAGCCGGGCTCACCCTGAAGGCAGGCTGCGGCATCGGCTACGAATTCTCGACGCTGCGTCCGCGCGGCGCCTACGTGTCGGGAGCGGGGGCCTACACCTCCGGCCCGCTCTCCTTCATGGATATCTACGACAAGATGTGTTTCACCGTGTCCTCGGCCGGCGGCCGCCGCGGCGCGCAGATGGGCACGTTCGACATCGGTCATCCGGACGCGATGGAATTCATCCGCGCGAAGCGCGAGAACGGGCGCCTGCGCCAGTTCAACCTGTCGCTCCTCGTCACCGACGACTTCATGCAGGCGGTGCGCGCGGACACGGACTGGCAGCTCGCCTTCCCGGTGAGCCGCAAGGAAGTCGAGCAGGACAGTCCCGATCTCAACGATCCGGCGAAGTACGTGTGGCGCGAGTGGCCCTCGCACGACGGCTACATCGCGAACGAGCAGGGCCTCGTCGCCTGCAAGATCTACAAGACCCTGCCGGCGCGGCGCCTGTGGGACGTCATCATGACGTCGACCTATGATTTCGCGGAGCCCGGGTTCGTGCTCGTTGACCGGGTCAACGAGATGAACAACAACTGGTTCTGCGAAAACATCCGCGCGACCAATCCCTGCGGCGAGCAGCCGCTGCCGCCGTACGGCTCCTGCCTCCTCGGCTCGGTGAATCTCACGAACTTCGTGCTCGATCCGTTCGCCGTGGACGCGCGTTTCGACTGGGATAGCTACCGGGAAGTCGTGCGCATCTTCACGCGCATGCTCGACAACGTGGTCGAGATCAACGGGCTGCCGCTCGAGCGCCAGCGCGAGGAAATCCAGCGCAAGCGCCGCCACGGCATGGGCTTCCTCGGCCTCGGCTCGACGATCACGATGCTCGGCCTGCGCTACGGTTCGAAGGAATCGGTCACCTTCACCGAGGACGTCACGCGCGAGATGGCGGTCGCCGGCTGGCAGACCGCGCTCGAGCTCTCGCGCGAGAAGGGGCCGGCGCCGATCATGAACGAGGAGTTCACGGTCACGGCCGAGATGCTGCGCAAGCGCCCCGAGATGGCGAAGGACGGCTGGAAGACCGGCGCCCGCATCCCGGGCCGCGTGCTGCACGGAAAATACAGCCGCTACATGCAGCGGCTCGCGACCGTCGCGCCCGAGCTCGTGCACGAACTCACGGAGGTCGGCGCGCGGTTCACGCACCACACCTCGATCGCGCCGACGGGCACCATCTCGCTGTCGCTTGCGAACAATGCGTCGAACGGCATCGAGCCGTCGTTCGCGCACCACTATTTCCGCAACGTCATCCGCCCGGGCCGCAAGACCAAGGAGAAGATCGATGTCTTCTCGTTCGAGCTGCTCGCGTACCGGGAGCTGGTGAACCCGCGCGCGATGCCGGGCGCGACCTCGGGAGCGGAGAAGCTGCCGGATTACTTCAGCGCCGCGGACGAGGTCAAGCCCTCGGAGCACGTCGACATCCAGGCGGCCGCGCAGAAGTGGGTGGATTCGTCGATCTCGAAGACGGCGAACGTGCCGACCGACTACAAGTACGAGGACTTCAAGTCCATCTACATGTACGCCTACGAGCAGGGCCTGAAGGGCTGCACGACGTTCCGTTTCAATCCGGAAGCGTTCCAGGGCGTGCTGGTGAAAGAGGAAGACCTCAAGAACACGACCTACAAGTTCACGCTCGAGGACGGCACGGAGATCGAGGCCAGGGGCGATGAGGAGATCGAATACGACGGTGAGAAACACACCGCCGCGAACCTCTTCGATGCGATGAAAGAAGGCTACTACGGGAAGTTCTAGCAATGAGCGCCATCAAGATCGACAAGAAGATCGTCAAGTACAAGGTCACGAAGCCGGAGGAGAAGCCGCGCGCGGACGCGCGCGACGCGCAGCCGGCGAAGGCCGAAGTCATCCGGATGCACGAGAAGCTCGAGCGTCCGGAGGTCCTGATCGGCTCGACCTACAAGATCAAGACGCCGGTCTCCGATCACGCGATGTACGTGACCATCAACGACATCGTGCTGAACGAAGGCACGGAGCACGAGCAGCGCCGGCCGTTCGAGGTCTTCATCAACTCGAAGAACCTCGATCACTTCCAGTGGATCGTCGCGCTCACGCGCATCATTTCCGCCGTGTTCCGCAAGGGCGGCGACGTGACGTTCCTCGTGGACGAGCTCAAGGCCGTGTTCGATCCGCGCGGTGGCTACTGGCAGGCGGGCGGCAAGTTCATGCCCTCGATCATCGCGGAGCTCGGCTACGTGATCGAGCGGCACCTGCAGACCATCGGCCTCCTGGCCAAGCCCGTGATGGACGAGCACCGGCAGAAACTCATCGACGAGAAGCGCGCCGAGTTCGAGGCGCGGCGCAAGCAGACGGACGCTTTTGCGAAGTCACATTATCCCGAAGGCGCGCAGCTCTGTGCCAAGTGCAGCACCGCCGCCGTCGTCATGATGGACGGCTGCATGACCTGTCTCGCCTGCGGCGATTCGAAGTGCGGCTGAGACGGCCGCCGTCAGCGACGAAGGGACGAGGCTCGAGACACCAACCAGTCAATTTCAAGCGCGCCAACTCTGGGTTCCCCGCCCAGTTCCCGCCCTGACGGGACCGGCACGCGACTCTCAAGGCAGCCTCCGGGCTGCCTTGTTTTCTGGGAAATGGGGACATTCCTGATTTCCGTGTGCAGCGACGCGTGAAATCAGGAATGTCCCCATTTCCAAAAAAAAGCCCCGCCGAAGCGGGGCTCTGTGATCTCACCTGTTTTTCTGTAGCTTCCCTGCGCTCATCCGCGTCTTATTTTTCCCCTAGCACTTGCGCGCGTCGGCGCCGCTGCACGGCGATCCCCAATGCGACGAGCCCCATCCCCATGATCGTGATCGTCGCAGGCTCCGGCACCTCGTGCACCGAGTTCACCATGACGACGAAGTCGTTGTAGTCGTAGTCCCAGCCGCTTCGCGGCAGATCTTCGAAGGCAAGTACGTACTGATCCCCGCCCCAGGGGCCGGGAGCCGTGCTCGGCAGGTCGACCCAGTCGCCCACGCCTTCGTATGCGACCAGGTGATCGGAGCGGTCGGCATTGAGGTCGACCTCGGAATACCACTTGGGTCCATGCGAGTCGGTCTGCAGATAGAAGCCGAAGCGATTGGCGTTGAAGCAGGTCCCGGTCGTGACCATGTTCAGTTCGATGCAGTTGTCATTGAGGAACGCAAAGATCGAGCGGCTGCCCGACCCGCTTGGCCCCGAGAAAAGCTGCAATTGATTGCCGGGATTCGCGGCGTCGTAGATACCGAAACTGTTGACGTCGCGGTTGCCGGCGAGCTCGATGATGATCTGGCTGACCGAACCGCCGCCGGCCGCTGCCGCCCAGAGCTCGTCCGGTGCAACCTGGTCGGTGAGCACATTGATGGAGGAGTGCCCGCCGACGGTGATGCCGTTCAGGATCTGCTGCAGGTTCTGTTCACCACTCGACATATTGATCGGCGTGGAGAAGGCTGGAGCGGTGATGGCGAGGAGAGCCGTCGCAACCGCGGTTCGGCAGACAAGTCGGGAGCTTTGCATCTGTGGGTATCCTCCAATGGTGGCCGGGTTCGTCATTGGAGGGGAAACAGTGCAAGGCATGTGCCACCTCGACGGCGGGACAGGGCGCAGGCGGAATCCGGCTGAACCGCGGATCCGAATTGTGAAACACGCCACACAACTGCGTGCCTCGGCGCGGGAGCCGCGCACCGGCCACGCGCGGCTCGCCCCGGGAGTTTCGCAGCGCTGTAAGATTTCGCGACAGTTCGGCTGTGCAAAGACTGTGGATTGCGTTTGCGCATGGGCGAATTAGCGCAGGATTTCCGCACTTCTTGCGCTGGCGCCCACCGCCGGAAATGTCGACACCGCCGCCGGGCCGTGCACGGGGCTTGCAAAACGGCAACTCCCGTCGGTATACAGGAGCCCCCGCATCGCCTCAGCTGTGTCAAACATGTTCGAGACTGGACCCGGACGCCCGGTTCTTCGACTTTGGCTTTTCATTTTGTGCGTGCTCGCGCTGCCCCTGTCGCCGCGCTGGGCACTTGCCGACAGTCCGTTCGCGCGGCCGCCGGAGCTCGAGCCGGACATCCAGTTCTGGACCCGCATCTATACGAAGGTCACGACCAATGGCGGGCTCATCCACGACGACCGCTACCTCGGCGTCGTGTACGAGGAAATCAAGTTCGACCCGGCCGACAGCCCGCGCGAGCGCCAGCACGTGGTCGAAGGCGCCCGCGACCGGTACGCGGCGGTGCTGCGGCGCCTGGTGAGCGTCGGCGAGGACAGCTGGACGACGGAGGACAAGCGCGTGCGGGCGCTCTGGCCGTCGCAGGCGGGTGCGCGCGATTTCTCCGCGGCGGCCGATCACGTTCGATTCCAGCTCGGCCAGTCGGATCGCTTCCGTGAAGGCCTGGTGCGCTCCGGCGAATGGGAATCGCACATCGTCGACACGCTGGCGACGCTCGGCCTGCCGAAGGAAATCGCGGCGCTCCCGCACGTCGAGTCCTCGTTCAACACCGCGGCCTATTCGAAGGTCGGCGCCGCGGGCATGTGGCAGTTCATGCGCTCGACCGGCCGGCGCTTCATGCGCATCGACGCGGTCGTCGACGAACGCATGGATCCCTTCAAGTCGACGGTGGGCGCGGCCCAGCTGCTGCAGTACAACTACCAGCTCCTCGGCAGCTGGCCGCTCGCGATCACCGCGTACAACCACGGCGCCGAGGGCATGCGCCGCGCCAGGAGCCAGATGGGCACGGACGACATCGTGACCATCGTGCGCAAGTACCAGAGCCGCACCTTCGGCTTCGCCTCACGCAACTTCTACGTGTGCTTCCTCGCCGCGCTCGAAGTCGACCGCAATCCGCAGACCTACTTCGGCGGCATCGTGCGCAAACCCACGATCCGCAGCCACACCGTCGTGCTCGACCATTACATGCCCGTCGGTGCGATCGAAACCGCGTCCGGCGTCGATCGCGGCACGCTGCGCACGCTCAACCCGTCGCTCCTCGGGTCCGTGTGGAACGGCAGCCGCTTCGTGCCGCGTGGCTTCGAGCTGCGCCTGCCGGACAGCGGCCAGCCTTTCGACGCGTCGGCCGTGCTCGCCCGCGTACCCGCGGACGAGCGCTATGGCGTGCAGCGCTCCGATCCCACGTATCGGGTGCGCAAGGGCGAAACCCTCGCGACCATCGCACGGGCGCGCGGCACGTCGCCTGACGCCCTTGCGAGCCTCAATCGCCTCCAGCCGAATCAAGCGCTGACCCGCGGGCAGGTGCTGCGACTGCCGGAGCCGAAGCCGCTCGCGGTGGCCGCCGCCGCGCCGGCGGCGGCGAAGCCGGAGCTCATGGAGGTCTACATCGTGCGCCGGGGCGATGCGCTGTCGGAGATCGCGAAGCACGTGGGCATCCCCGAATCGGAACTCATGCGCATGAACGGCTTGCGTGACCGCGATTACCTCTACGAGGGGCAACAGCTGCGCGTCGCCGCCGGTACGGCGCAGCCGCCCACGCAGCCGTCGGCACAGCCGGCGGCGCCGACCGGCGTCATCACGATCGCGCAATTGCCGTCGCCGCCGGTCGAGCAGGACGTCGTGCCGGCCGAAACGGTCAGCGATGCGGAGCTCGCGCGCCAGCAGGCCGCGCAGCCCGTCTCCGCCGCGCAGGCCGCCGAGTTCGGCCCGTCGCTCGTGCCGGGGTCCGAATCGACGGCGACCGCGGATCCGAGCGACTACTCGGTGGCGGCGGACGACACCATCGTCGTGCAGGGCGCCGAGACGCTCGGCCACTACGCCGACTGGCTCGGCATCCGGGCCCAGCGGTTGCGCGACCTCAATCACATGGTCTACCGCAAGCCGGTGGTCATCGGCCGGCGGCTGAAGCTCGACTTCAGCGCGGTCGATGCCGCGACCTTCGAGCAGCGCCGGCGCGGCTACCAGCAGGCGCTGCAGGAAGCGTTCTTCGAGCAGTACCGCATCACCGGCACCGAGACGCACGTGGTGAAGCCCGGCGAATCGCTCTGGACCATTACGCACCAGCGCTCGGACCTGCCGATCTGGCTCGTGCGCCAGTACAACCCCGATGTCGATTTCGGCGATGTGCGGCCGGGCACGCGCATCAGCGTGCCGCTGATCTCGCCGAGCGGTACGGCGGGTGGCGGCCAGTGACGCGGATCATCTGGCTGCTCGCCGTCTCGATGTCGCTCGCGGCCTGCGCCACCTACCAGGCCTATGACGGTCCGGGCCAGCCCTCGTCGGCGACCGCCGTCATCCACGGCGACGCGAAGCTTCGGGCCGAGCTGCCGCTTGCGCTCGTCATCCGGTCCGTTGACGGGCGTGAGGTGGACTTGCGCTACGCGAGCGTCGCGGTGACGGCGGGCCATCATGTTCTCATCGTGGACTGCCAGGTGGGCGGCGCCACCGGCGGCGAGACGAGCCGCCATCATGTGGAAGTGGACGCGCAGGGCGGGGAGAAGTATCGCCTGCAGGCCGAGATGCGGCCGGGCAACGCGAGCTGCGAACGCGTTTTCCTGGAACGCTCCTGAATCGGCTTCAGTGCGCCGCGACGGCGCCGTCGAGCAATTCGTCCGCGAAGGCCGGCAACGTCGCGGTGGGCGGCTTCCACAGACTGAATGTCAGGAATTCGCCCGCCCCCGTTTCGATCCTGAGCGTGGGCGCCGAGGCGTGCGACAGCGCGCGCACCTGCGCGGGCGTCAGCGCAAATGTCAGTTCGTCGCTCCAGTCGGCCGGAGCCTTGTAGAGACGCACGTGGCCGGGGGTCTCGACCCCATCGCTCGAACGGAACGAAAGGGTCTCGCCGCCGGAGTCGATGTCGATGGCAGCGACCTTCGGCGGCTCGAGGCGATGCGGATCGTACCGTCCCCAGAGGACGCACACCCAGAGGTAGTACGAGCGCGTGCCCATGCGGTTCGTCTCCGCGAGGCCGGTGTCCGCGAAACTTGCGGCCTCGAGGCCCTTCTCGGGCAACGGCGAGAAGAATTCCAGCGGGTGATCGAGCGTCGTGACCGTGATGCCCGTGCGTTCATCGAGCCGTTCGGCGAGGCGCACGTCGCCTTGCGTCGTCGCGCAGGCCGCGAGCGTGGCGAGCACGCCCGCGAGCAGCAAGGGCCGAATGACTGCCGTATTCATGCGGTTCTAAGCCATTATAGCCACCCTTCACCGCGCCGCCGCTCGCGTTCACGCCAGGAGCCGACATGGGTCGAAGCCGCCGGATCCTTCTTCTAGCCTGCCTGCTGGCGCTCGCCGCCTGCGAAACGAGCTCGAGCCGCAAGCAAGTGGTGCGCTCCTATATCGATGACCTCCTGCTCGGCGAGCACTGGAACCGCTGGGATGAGTACATGGCGAAGGAACCGACCTACAACGGCAGCAGCCTCGGCCAGCCCACCTTCCAGGCGGTCTCGAGGTTCCTGCATACAACCTTCACCGATGTGCACGTGAGCATCGAGGACCAGCACGCGGACGGCGCATGGGTCACGACCCGCATCACGCTGACGGGCGTGCACACCGGCCGGTTCCTCAACGTGATGCCGAGCAATCGGCCCGTGAAGTTTCGCGCCATCCTGCTCGACCGCATCGAAGGCGGGCACGTCGTCGAGATGTGGCATCAGCTCGACTACTGGGACGCGCTGCTGCAGGCGGCACGGCGGTGAACGTCTATTTCGTCGTGCCGTTCTTCATGGAGGCGACGCTCCGGTTCGTCGAAGGGGCGGCGAGCCTGCCGGGCGTCAGGCTCGCGATCATCAGCCAGGACCCGATCGAGCGCCTGCCGGCGGCGCTGCGCGCGAAGGTCTCCGGACATTGGCGTGTCGAGGACGGCCTCGACCCGGTGCGCATTGCCGAAGCCGTGCGCCAGCTCGCCCGGCACGTGGGCGCGCCGGACCGCATCATCGGCTCGCTCGAGCAGCTGCAGGTGCGGCTCGCCGAAGTGCGCAGCCACTTCGGGCTGCCCGGCCTCAGCGTCGAGGCCGCGCACAACTTTCGCGACAAGGCGACGATGAAGACGGTGCTCGAGCGTAATGGGCTGCCGTGCGCTCGTCACCGGCTGGCGAGCGCGGGCGAGGAGGCGGTGGCATTCGTCCGGGCCGTCGGCCTCCCAGTCGTCGTGAAGCCGCCAGCGGGCGCGGGTGCGGTCAATACTTTCCGGCTCGACGATCCGGCGGACCTCGAGCGCTACCTCGAGCGGCACCCGCCGAGTGTCCAGCGCCCGGTGCTGTTCGAGGAATTCCTGCGCGGCGAGGAATACTCCTTCGACGCCGTGCTCATCGACGGCCGGATGGTCTGGCATTCCATCTCGAGCTACCGGCCCGCACCCCTGACGGTGCTCGAGAACCCCTGGATCCAGTGGTGCGTGCTGCTGCCGCGCGAGATCGACCGGCCCGAATTCGAGGACATCCGCCGCAGCGGCTTCAAGGCCCTACGGGCGCTCGGGCTCGAGACCGGCATGAGCCACATGGAATGGTTTCGGCGGACGGATGGCGGCATCGCCATTTCCGAGGCGGGCGCGCGTCCGCCGGGCGCGCAATTCACGACACTCATCTCTTACGCACATGACTTCGATTTCTACAGCGCCTGGCCGCGCCTCGTGATCTTCGGCGCCTTCGACGCGCCGGAACGCCGCTACGCGACAGGCGCCGCCTATGTCCGCGGCCTCGGAACGGGACGGGTGAAAGCGATACACGGCCTCGAACAGGCGCAGCGCGAGGTGGGCTCCCTGGTGGTCGCGAGCCAGCTGCCGAAACCCGGGCAGGCGCAGCCCTCCGGCTATGAAGGCGCGGGCTACGTGATCCTGCGGCATCCGGAAACTGCCGTCGTCGAGCAGGGCCTGAAGCGGATCATCGAGGTCCTGCGCATCGAACTGGCATGAGCCAATCGGGCGAAGCGCGCAACTGTGAACGAGGCACGGTCGTTCCGCGCTTGCGCCCCCCTTATAATTGGCCCATGCGACTCAAGTTGGTCCGCTTTCAGGTACTTGCGCTTGCCTTGTGCTTCGCGCTGCCGGCGTTCGGCCCGGCTTCGGGAAATACGCTCGCGACCGCCGACCGGATCATCGTGAAGAAGGGCGAGCGGCGTATGTACCTCTATCGCGGCGAGCAGGTCATCGCGAACTACAAGGTGTCGCTCGGGCTCAATCCGGCAGGCCCGAAGGAGCGCGAAGGCGACTTTCGTACACCGGAGGGCGATTATCGGCTGGGCCGGCGCAACTCGCGCAGCGACTATTTCCTCTCGATCCAGGTGACCTATCCGAACGATCGCGACCTGCAGCGCGCCCGCGATCACGGCTGGAGCACGGGCGGTTCGATCATGATCCACGGCCTGCCGAACATTCCCCGCCATCCCGAGGGCTATTACGAGAGCTTCGACTGGACCGACGGCTGCATCGCCCTCTCGAATGCCGACATGATCGACATGTGGCTGCTGACGACCGACGACACGCCGATCGCCATCGAACCCTGACCCGCGAGCCGCGGTAGCCCTTGGTTTTGTGCCGGCGAGCCGGGACAATGTCGCTGACCCACGGGTCCTGCCCGCCCCCCAGCATTGGAATCGCGCTTGGAAACCAGCGTCGTCCTGCCGAACAACCCCGATGCGGATCTGAGCGCGCCGGATCTGGTCGATGCGCGCGTCACGCCGAAGGGCAGCCTCGAGATGCTCTCGCAGCAGGAGGTCGATCGCCTGCTCGACTCGGGTCAGGGCGGCCTCTATCCGCTCTTCCGGCGCTGCGCGCTCGCGGTGCTCAATTCCGGCAGCGAGATCGACGACGCGAAGCAGATCTTCGAGACCTACCGCGACTTCGACATCCGCATCGTGCGCCAGGCCTGGGGCATCAAGCTCGAGATCAAGAACGCCCCGGCGACCGCGTTCGTCGACGGCGAGATGATCAAGGGCATCAAGGAACACCTGTTCGCGGTGCTGCGCGACATCGTCTACACCTCGAACGAAGTCGTCGACTCGAAGCGCTTCGACCTCGAGGATCCGACGCATATCACGAACGCGGTCTTTCACATCCTGCGCAACGCGCGCGTGCTCGAGACCAAGGGCCGCCCGAATCTCATCGTCTGCTGGGGCGGTCATTCGATCGGCCGCGAGGAGTACCTCTACACCAAGCGGGTCGGCTACGAGCTCGGGCTGCGCGGGCTCGACGTCTGCACGGGCTGCGGGCCCGGCGCGATGAAGGGCCCGATGAAGGGCGCGACCATCGGCCATTCGAAGCAGCGCATCCTGCAGGGGCGCTACATCGGCCTCACCGAGCCCGGCATCATTGCCGCCGAGCCGCCGAATCCGATCGTGAATCACCTGGTGATCATGCCGGACATCGAAAAGCGCCTCGAGGCGTTCGTGCGCATGGGGCACGGCATCGTCGTGTTTCCGGGCGGCGCCGGCACGGCGGAAGAGATTCTCTATCTCCTCGGCCTGCTGCTCGACCCCGCGAATGCGCGGCAGCCGATGCCCGTGATCTTCACGGGCCCGGCCGAGAGCGCGGCGTACTTCGAACAGATCCATGCCTTCATCGCGGCGACGCTCGGCGCCGCGGCGGCGAAGCGCGTCGAGGTCGTCATCGACGATCCGGCCCGGGCGGCGCGGGCGGCGGTGAAGGGGCTCGAAGGCGTGCGGGAGTGGCGCAGGCGCTCGAGCGATTCGTACAACTACAACTGGCTCCTGAAGATTCCCCCGGACCTGCAGATGCCCTTCAACGTGACGCACGAGAACATGCGCCGGCTCGAATTGACGCGCCGCCAGCCGGTGCACCAGCTCGCGGCGAACCTGCGCCGCGCCTTCTCGGGAATCGTGGCCGGCAACGTCAAGGACTACGGCATCCGGGCGATCGAGCAGCATGGAGCGTTCGAACTGCGCGGTGACCCGCAAGTGCTGCGGCCGCTCGATGAGCTGCTCGGCGCATTCGTCCGCCAGAAGCGCATGAAACTTGCGGGGCGCGAGTACCAGCCCTGCTACCGGCTGATTGCGTGAGCACCACGCGCGTCCGCTACCGTTTCAACCTGCCGAACGGGGAGCGCGAGACGTTCGACCTGTTCTTCGACGGGGCGGATTTCCGCCTCCTCAATCCGATCCCGAAGCCGGTGCCGTTCTGGGCCGACCTCAGTTTCAATCGCTGCGAGAACTGCCCGCTGTCGGCCGCCGAGCATCCGGCATGCCCTGCGGCGGCGCAGCTGGTCGGGGTCGTGGAGCGGATCGAAACACTGGTGTCCTACGACGAATTGCGCGTCGACGTGCTCACGGCGGAGCGCTCGATCACCCAGACCACCACCGCCCAGCAGGCGCTCGCCTCGCTCTTCGGCCGCATTCTCTCGACGAGCGGCTGTCCGCGCACGGCGTTCCTGAGGCCCATGGCGCGCTTTCACCTGCCGCTCGCGAACGAGCTCGAAACGCTGTACCGCTCGGTCACCATGCACCTGCTCGACCAGCATTTCCGCCGCAGCCGCGGTGAGAGCGTCGCCGACGATTTTTCGGGCCTGAAAGCCGCCTATGGCGAACTGCATCCGGTGAACCGCGGCATCGCCAAACGGCTGCGCGCCGCGAGCCGCAGCGATCCGGCGCTGAACGCGGTGACGTTGCTCGACACCTACGCGAGCCTCTTGCCGAACACCCTCGATCAATCGCTCGCCGAGCTCGACGCGCTGTTCTCGGCCGGGCGTGCCGCCGCGACAAATGGGATTCCCGGCGCAAATAAATAGGCGCCGTCGTTATTGCGAGAGACAGGCCACAACACGCGCGCCGCCGATCCTTTATTTAACAGTGCCGGCCCGGGCTCTGTGATCCAGTTCCTGACCGCTTCGCGCACCCCGATTACTGTGGCGCCGAACTCGCAAGGAACACGCGCCATGAGCGAAGCAAAAATCCACAAGGCCGACACGACCGCCGAACGGGATGGCGGATCACAGTCACCCGGCAACGGCACCCCGGCTGCCAACGGCAAACCGGTGCGCGCAGGCAATGGCTGGGACTATGCCAGCTGGCTGAATCGCGGCCAGAAGCCGAACGGCAGGCACGCTGCGATCACCAAGAGCCTGTACACCTGGTCGAACTACAAGAGCTGGGCGGACAAGGTCCGCTCGAGCTGGGACGACGACAAGTAGTCCATCGGACGGGTAGTTCAACCGGGCGGGTAGTCCGGCCGGCCGGACAGCATGCCGGCCCCTTCAGGACGACGGTATGGCCGCGGGCACCGCGACTTCCGTCTCGACCGCAGGCACTTCCCCCGGCACCGGCGCCATCCCCGCGACGGGGCGCTGCTCCAGCCACTCGATGAGTGAATTCCACTGCTCCAGGTCGTCGCGCACGAGATAGGGCTTCATCTCGTGGACGCCGACGCCGAGCTCCGCCGCCTTGATGTAGTTCTGCGAGTCGCGGATGGTCGCGACGATCGGGATCTGCAGCGTCGAGAGGAAGCGGATGAGCGACTGGTACATCAGCGTCTGGCGCTTCACCCGGTTCGCGATCACGCCGATGCGGTTGTCCTGGCGCCGGATCTTCGCGACCAGCAAGAGGTCCGCGATCACCTTGGAGCAGGCGTGGATGTCGATATCCGAGGGCAGCACCGGCACCAGGATCGCATCGGCCCCGCGCGTGATCTCCGGCAGATCCTGCGCGGCGAGCGCCGCCGGCGTGTCGATCACCACGCGATCGGTTTCCTGCGGGATGCGCATGTGAAAGCTGCGCGTCGTGCGGTTGTTGCGCTCGAAGGCCGTGATGCCGTGAACGGGCGGCTGCGACGCCTGGCGCTTTTTCAGCCAACGCGTGCTCGACGCCTGGGGATCGTAGTCCATGAGCGTCGTTTTCAGGGCGCGCGCGGCGTAGTAGCTCGCCAGGTTGGTGGCGATCGTGGTCTTGCCGGAGCCGCCCTTCGGGTTCAGTACGACGATGCGCAACATCGGGGCCAAGTGTGATGCAGTTGTGGCCGTTGGCAAGCGTAGGCACGTGATATGTCTAATGGCAAGCATATGCCCGTCCCGAAGCAGGGCAGGCCGTGATTCCGGTCACGTCGGCTGGCAGGGGGCGCTGCCTATAGTGCGAGCGCGTTTCCTGAATGGTCGCCCCCATGGAAAGACTGCTGCTCGTACTCGATGAACTCGACGACGTCGTGAGCGTCCTGCGCCATCTCTGGCTCGGGGTCTCGACCGATTTCGCACGCCTCGCCGCCTGGGCGATGGTCGTGATCCTCCCGGGCGTGCTCATCTACGCCGACCGCGTCTAGCCGCTTTCGCGAATCTCCCCGCCGGGCCGGCGCTGCCCGGACTTGATTAATTCGTCGCGATCCCCAAACTCGCGCGGGCCGGATTGTCACGGCTCCACGCGAGATTTCCATGAGCGACGCCGGCGAGGCGAAGCAGACGCTCGGCTTCCAGGCCGAGGTGAAGCAGCTCCTCAGGCTGATGATCCACTCCTTGTACAGCAACAAGGAGATCTTCCTGCGCGAGCTCATCTCGAACGCATCCGACGCCGTCGACAAGCTGCGCTTTCGCGCGCTCGCCGATCCGGCGCTCACTGCGGGCGACCCGGAGTTCGCGGTCACGGTCGAGTTCGATGCGGCCGCGGCAACGCTCGCCGTGACCGACAACGGCATCGGCATGTCCCGCGAGGACATCGTGAGAGAGCTCGGCACGATCGCCCGTTCGGGAACGGCCGAGTTCCTGGAAAAGCTCTCGGGGGATGAGCGCAAGGACGCCCAGCTCATCGGCCAGTTCGGCGTCGGCTTCTATTCCGCGTTCATGGTGGCCGACCGGGTGGAGGTCTTCACGCGCAAGGCGGGCGAACCCGCGGCAGCCGGCGTGCGCTGGGAATCCAGGGGCGAGGGCGAGTTCACGGTCGAGCCTGCGGAGCAGGCCGGGCGCGGCACCCGCGTCGTGCTGCACCTTCGCGAGGAAGACAATCGCTTCGCGGACGGCTACGCGCTGCGCGCGCTCGTGCGCCGCTACTCCGATCACATCGCCGTGCCGGTGCGCATGCGCGCGGACGACAAGGACCCGAAGTCGGCGTTCGAAACCGTCAACCACGCGCAGGCCCTCTGGACGCGGCCGAAGGGCGACATCCAGGACGAGGACTACCGCGAGCTTTACAAGCACCTCGCGCACGACAGCGTCGATCCGCTCGCCTGGAGCCACAATCGCGTCGAAGGCAAGCGCGACTACACGAGCCTTCTCTACGTGCCGGCCCACGCGCCGTTCGATCTCTGGCAGCGCGACAAGCCGCGCGGCCTGAAGCTCTACGTCAAGCGCGTCTTCATCATGGACGATGCGAGCGAGTTCCTGCCGCTCTACCTGCGCTTCATCAAGGGCGTGGTCGACTCGAGCGACCTGCCGCTGAATGTGTCGCGGGAGCTCCTGCAGGAGAATCCGGAGGTCGAAGCGATGCGCTCGGCGCTCGCGCGGCGGGCGCTCGACCTGCTCGCGAAGCTCGCCGCGGACGATCCCGGGAAATACCTCGCGTTCTGGAGGGAATTCGGGCGCGTCCTCAAGGAAGGGCCCGCCGAGGATCCCGCACAGCGGGAGCGGATCGCACCGCTCCTGCGATTCGCGACGACGCAGGGCGCCGAGGATACCGAGCGCCACAGCCTCGCGGAGTATGTCGCGCGCATGCCGGCCGGCCAGACCCGCATCTATTTCGTCGTCGGCGAATCGATCGCGGCAGCGCGCGCGAGCCCTCACATCGAGCTTCTCCGGGAGCGCGGCGTCGAGGTACTGCTGCTCGCGGATCGCATCGATGAGTGGATGGCCGAGCACCTGCGGGAGTTCGACGGCAAACCCCTGCACGATGCCGCGCGGGGCGATCTCGAGCTCGGAGCGCTGGCGACCGCCGCCGACCGGCTGCAGCATGACGAGGGGCTGAAGGAGAACAAGGCGTTGCTGAAGCGGGTGAAGGACGCGCTGGCCGACCGGGTGACGGAGGTCCGTGTCGCAACGCGCCTGACCGACTCGCCGGCATGTCTCGTGCTCGCGAAAGGCGAGCTCAGCGACAGCCTGCGGCGCCTGCTGGAGGCATCGGGCCAGAAGCTGCCCGCCAGCAAGCCGCTGCTCGAGCTCAACGTCGGTCATCCCCTGGTGAAGCGGCTCGATGCGCTCGCGGGTTCGCCACAGTCGGCCGAAACCTTTGCCGATCTCGCGCTCACCCTTTTCGACCAGGCACTCCTGGCTCAAGGTGGCCAGCTCGAAGCGCCTGCACTCTACGTGGCGCGCCTCAACCGGCTGCTGCTTGCAGTCACTGCGGATCCCGCCGCGCGTGGCTGAACGTCCCGCCACGGTGCAGCCGATCTCGATCGACGGTCCCGCGGGGATGCTCGAGGGCCTGGCGGCGGCTCCGCAGGCATTCGACGGCCGGCGCGCGGCCATCGTCTGTCATCCGCATCCGCTGCATGGCGGGACGATGCATAACAAGGTCGCTCACACGGTCGCGCGCGTGTTCGAGGAGATGGGCATCGCGACCGTGCGCTTCAATTTTCGCGGGGTCGGCGCGAGCGCCGGAGTGTTCGACGACGGGACGGGCGAGACAACCGATGCCCGCGCGGCATGTGACTGGGCGCAAGTGACGTGGGGCGTGTCCGAGCTGTGGCTGGCCGGCTTTTCCTTCGGCGCCTATGTCGCCGCGCGGCTCTCGGCCGAATCCAGGTCGCCGCTGCCGGTTACGCAGCTGGTGTCCGTGGCGCCGCCCGTGCGGCGATTCCTGGCTGAGGGGTGGACCAACCCGCGCTGTCCCTGGCTCATCGTGCAGGGAACGGCAGACGACCTGGTCGATGTGAACGACGTGCGCCGCTGGGCCGAAGCCCAGGATCCGCCGCCGGATCTCGTCGTGCTCGAAGGGGTCGGCCACTACTTTCATGGCCGGCTTCATGAACTCAAGGATGTGCTGCGAGGGCGTCTCGCCAGCTAGAGGCCCGGAGCGGCGGGCGCCGCCCCGGGCACGAATCGTCAGCCAGAGAAGAACCGCCGGCCGTCGTTGCGGCCCGCCGGTTGCTCTCTTAGTTCACCATTTCCTTCAGGCTCTTCAGGGCGACGATGCGAACCTTCTTGCTCGCCGGCTTCGCCTTGAAAATCATCTTTTCCTTGGTGAAGGGGTTGATGCCCTCGCGCGCCTTCGTGGCGGGCTTCTTCACAACGCGCATCTTGCAGAGGCCGGGCAGCGTGAACAGACCACCACCGCGCAGAGCCTTCCTGATGGAGCCGCCGAGAGATTCCAGCACCGCGCCCGCCTGTTTCTTGGTGAGGCCGGTGTCCTTCGATACTGCCGCAAGAATTTCCGACTTGGTCGGCGCAGCATTCTTTTTCGCCATCGTGAAGTCTCCTGTGAGTGTTCGTTTACAACCGTCCGGGGCCTTCGCCCCGTACTTAACGGGCGGCAAAGCTAACACAATGAATCGCAGCGGTTAAGCCGTCTGCGAATATTTTTTTTCGCACAAGAGTGCTGCAAAGCCTTATTTTCAAGCCTCGCGCGCGCCTGCCCGGGCGGGACGCCGCGCTCGACGCTGCGCGCTTGCTCGGCGCGCACGCGTCGCCATGATGCGACGGCCGTCGAGCGCCCGAGGATCCTTGCGTGGCCGGCGCATTGCGTGAAGCTAGCGGCGCGCCTGCGAACATTGCGCTAACTGCTTGCATTTGCACGCGAAGATTTGGCGCCGCACGCGCAGCGAATCACGCGCGCGCGATCAGGATGCGCAGCGCCTGCAACACGATCAGCGCGAATACCGGCGACAGATCGAGACCGCCGAGCGGCGGTATGAGCTTCTGAAAGGGCCTGAGCGCGGGGCGGCTGAGGCTCGTGAAGACGGCGGCGAGCGGGTGGTAGCCGCCCTGCGAGACCCAGCTCAGGATCACGGAAATGAAGATCGCGCCGCTCAGGACGTAGGTCGTGTTGGTGGCAAGAGCGATCAATGCCTCTCGCAGCAGCAGCGGAAAGGGCGCGGCGGCGCCGGCCGCGGCGAGGAGAATCAGGGCCTGGGCGGCAAGCTGCACGCCGATCACCGCCACCAGCGATGCGGTGTCGAGGCGGCCGACGGGAGGCAGAAGCTTTCTCAGCGGCAGGATCACCGGGTTGGTGATCGTGACAATGGCGCCCGCGAATGGATTGCGGAAGTCGGCCCGCACCAGCTGCATGAGCAGGCGCACCAGGAACGCCCACACCACGAGCTGCAGCAGGGCGTCCAGCATGTAGAGCAACGCGTCTTTCACCGGAGCTACCTCGAGTCGCCGCCGCCGAACTCGGCCGCGAGCTCGGCCGATCGATGGGCCGCGGCCGCGACCGCGCGGCGCACGATACCTGCGAGATCCGAATGTTCAAAGACGGCGAGCGCCGCAGCCGTCGTACCGCCCCTGGAGGTGACCTGCTCGCGCAGCGTCGCGGGGTCGTCGACACGGGCGTGCGCCATGCAGGCGGCCCCGTAGGCGGTCTCGACCGACAACTGGCGCGCGGTCTCTGGAGGCAGGCCGAGGTCGCGGGCGGCCGCTTCCAGCAGCTCCATCAACAGAAAGAAGTAGGCGGGCCCGCTGCCCGACACCGCGGTGACGGCATCGATCAGGCTTTCCTTCTCGACCCAGAGCGTCGCACCGACCGCAGACAGGATGCCCTCCGCGGCCTGGCGGGCGGCTGGGCCGACCGACGGCTCGGCGAACAGCGCCGAGACGCCGCGACCGATCAACGCGGGGCGGTTCGGCATCGAACGGACGATGGCGGTCGAGGAGCCGAGCCACCGCTCGAGGTCGCGCACACGGATGCCCGCGGCGATCGACAGCACGACCGCGCCGGTTGCCTTAATGGCCTCGGCCACTTGGGTCGCAACCGCCCGCATGTTCTGGGGCTTCACCGCAAAGACGACGGCGCCTGCGCCGCGCACGGCAGACACGTTGTCCGCGCTCGTGCGCACCCGCCAGCTTTCCTCGAGCTGGCGTCGCTGCGCTTCGACGGGTTCGGCGACGGTGATGAGGCCGGGCTCGAAGCCGCGCGCCGTGAGCCCGCCGACGAGGCTGCGGGCCATGTTGCCGCCGCCGATGATCGCGATTCGCTGGTTCACCTGTGCCTCCACCTTCAAGGACGTGGCCCGAAAAGCGCCGTGCCGACGCGTACGTGCGTCGCGCCTTCGGCGATCGCAAGCTCGTAGTCATCGCTCATGCCCATCGACAAAGCGTCGCCCTCGACGCCGGCCGAGCGCAGGTCCGCAAGTAACGCACGCAGGCGCGCAAAGCGCGACCGCTGCAGCGTCGGATCGCTCACGGGCGGTGGAATGCACATGAGGCCGCGCAGGCGCAGGCGCGGGAGCGCCGCGACCGCTCGCGCCACCGCGACGAGTCCGCCCGGCTCGACTCCCGCCTTGCTGTACTCGCCCTCGAGGTTCACCTCGAGGCAGATGTTGAGCGGCGGCGCGTGGAACGGTCGCTGCGCGCTCAACCGTTCCGCGATCTTCACGCGATCGACCGCGTGCACCCACGCGAAGCGCTCGGCGATGACGCGGGTCTTGTTGGCTTGCAGCCGGCCGACGAAATGCCAGGTGATGGCGCCCTCGCCAGCGAGCGCGGCGAGCTTGGGCAGCGCCTCCTGAACATAGCTCTCGCCGATGTGATCGAGTCCACATCTCGCGGCGGTTCTCAGTGTTTCGGCGTCATGACCCTTGGTGACGGCGACCAGGGTCACGCTGGCGGGCGCACGGCCGGCCGCCGTGGCGGCCGAAGCGATTCGCAGGCGCACAAAACGGGCGTTTTCGGCCAAATTCTGCGGACCAATTAACATATTGGGCAATACGGGGCTCCGCTATACTTAGCCCGCTTTTTTGCGTCGCGGACCGCACTCGTTGCCCCGGCGGTCGGCGCGCACCGGCAAAGGAAATCTCATGGCTGTCGACATCGCCCAGCTGCTCGCCTTCGCGGTCAAGAACAACGCTTCCGACCTGCACCTGTCAGCCGGCGTGCCGCCGATGATCCGCGTCGACGGCGACATGAAGCGCATCAACATGCCGGCGCTCACTCATAAGGAAGTACACAGCATGGTGTACGACATTATGAATGACAAGCAGCGCAAGGCTTACGAGGAGTTCTTCGAGACCGACTTTTCGTTCGAGATTCCGAAGCTCGCGCGCTTTCGCGTCAACGCCTTCAACCAGAACCGCGGCGCGGGCGCCGTGTTCCGGAACATCCCCTCGCAGATCCTCTCGCTCGACGACCTGTCGGCGCCGAAGATCTTCAAGGACCTCTGCATGCTGCCGCGCGGCCTGGTGCTCGTCACGGGGCCGACGGGTTCGGGCAAATCGACCACGCTCGCCGGCATGATCAATCATTGCAACGACAACCGGCCCGATCACATCATCACGATCGAGGACCCGATCGAGTTCGTGCACGAGTCGAAGCGCTGCCTCATCAACCAGCGCGAGGTCCATCGCGACACGCTCGGCTTCAGCGAAGCGCTGCGCTCGGCGCTGCGCGAAGACCCGGACGTCATCCTGGTCGGCGAAATGCGCGACCTCGAGACGATCCGCCTGGCGCTGACGGCCGCCGAGACCGGCCACCTCGTGTTCGGCACCCTGCATACGAGTTCCGCCGCCAAGACCATCGACCGCATCGTCGACGTGTTCCCGGCGGCCGAGAAGGAAATGGTCCGCTCGATGCTCTCGGAGTCGCTGCGGGCCGTGATCTCGCAGACGCTCATGAAGAAGATCGGCGGCGGGCGCATCGCCGCGCACGAAATCATGATCGGCTCGCCGGCCATCCGAAACCTCATCCGCGAAGGCAAGGTCGCCCAGATGTACTCGGCGATCCAGACGGGCCAGTCGCTTGGCATGCAGACGCTCGACCAGTGCCTGCAGGAAATGACGGCCAAGGGCCTCGTCAGCAAGGAAGAGGCGCGCTACAAGGCGCAGAACAAGGACGCCGTCTAGCGGCCGCCGCGCGGCCCGCTGGCGCACCATCCGACCGGAGCATTCATGGAACGCGATCAAGCTATCCGCCTGATGCAGGACCTGCTGCGACGCATGGTCGAGAAGAAGGGCTCGGACCTTTTTATCACCGCGGGTTTCCCGCCGGCGGTGAAGATCGACGGCGAAATCCGCCCGCAAAGCGATCGGGTGCTGATGCCGGAGCAGGCCGCGACGCTCGTGCGCGCGATCATGAACGACCGGCAGACGCGCGACTTCGACTCGACCAAGGAATGCAACTTCGCCATCGCGCCGCCCGGCATCGGGCGCTTTCGCGTCAGCGCCTTCGTGCAGCAGGGCCAGATCGGCTGCGTGATCCGCACGATCGTCGCCAAGATCCCAACCTTCGAGGAGCTCGAGCTCCCGGCCATCCTGAAAGAGGTGGTGCTGACGAAGCGCGGTCTCGTGATCGTCGTCGGCGGCACGGGCTCGGGCAAGTCGACCACGCTCGCCGCGATGGTCGGCTACCGCAACGAGAAGACCCACGGCCACATCGTCACGATCGAGGATCCGGTCGAGTTCGTGCATCCGCACCGCGGCTGCGTCATCACGCAGCGCGAGGTCGGCGTCGACACCGATTCCTGGCACGCCGCGCTCAAGAATACGCTGCGCCAGGCGCCGGACGTCATCCTCATCGGCGAAATCCGCGACCGCGAGACGATGGAATACGCCATCCAGTTCGCCGAGACCGGGCACCTGGTGCTCGCAACGCTGCACGCCAACAGCGCCAACCAGGCGCTCGACCGCATCATCAACTTCTTCCCGGACGAGCGGCGCGAACAGCTCCTGATGGACCTTTCGCTCAACATCCGCGGCATGATTTCCCAGCGCCTGATCCCCCGCGAGACGGGCGCCGGCCGCATCGCCGCGATGGAGATCATGCTGAATTCGCCCCTCATCCAGGACCTCATCTTCAAGGGCGAGGTCGCGCAGATCAAAGAGGTCATGTCGCGCTCGAACCGCCTCGGCATGAAGACCTTCGACCAGGCGCTCTACGAGCTCTACGAGGCGGGCGGCATCTCCTACGAGGATGCACTGCGTAACGCGGATTCGAAGAACGAGCTGCGCCTGAAGATCAAGCTTGAGAGCAAACGTGAGTCGAAGCTTTCCGACGAGGCGGGCGGGAGCCTCAAGATTCTCGAGGAGCAGCAAGATGGCAAGGTCTTCTGAGGGACCGGTCGTGGAGATGGCTGAAGCATCGGGCCCGCAGGCGCTCAATACCCGTCCGCTCTTCAAGCTCATGGTCGAGCGCAGGGCTTCGGACCTTTTCTTCACCTCCAATTCCCCGGTGAAAATCAAGATCGAGGGCCAGATCTTCCCGGTCAACAAGGCGGTCTTGAGTCCCGAGACGGTCAAGCAGGCAGCCTACGGCCTCATGACGCCGGAGCAGGCCGAGTACTTCAACGAAGAGCTCGAGATCGATTTCGCCATTTCCGAGCACGGCCTCGGGCGCTTTCGCGTGAACGTCTTCTACCAGCGCGGCTATCCCGCGATCGTGCTGCGCTATATCACCGCGGAAATGCCGAAGCTCGACGTGCTCGGCATGCCGGAGGTCTACAAGGACCTCGTGATGCAGAAGCGCGGTCTCGTGCTGATGGTTGGCGCCGCAGGCTCGGGCAAGTCGACGACGCTCGCCGCGATGATCGACTATCGCAACGAGATCCAGTCCGATCACATCCTCACGATCGAGGACCCGATCGAGTACCTGCATACCAACAAGAAATCGATCGTCAACCAGCGCGAAGTGGGCCTCGACACGAAGTCCTATGCGCGTGCCTTGCGCAGCGCCATGCGCGCCGCGCCCGACGTGATCCTGGTCGGCGAAATCCGCGACCGTGAAACCATGGAAGCGGCGATCTACCTCGCCGGCACCGGGCACCTGTGCATCTCGACGCTGCACGCGAACAACTGCGCCGAGACGCTTGACCGCATCATCAACATGTTCCCGAACGACCAGCACAATCAGGTCTTTCTCGACCTCTCGCAGTACGTGCGCGCCGTGCTGTCGCAGCGCCTCGTGATGGGCAAGAACGGCAAGCGCGTCGCCGCGGCCGAAGTCATGCTGAATACGCCGCACATCTCCGAACTCATCAAGAAGGGCGACGTCGTCGGCGTGAAGGAAGCGGTGCGCTCGACCACCGAGAAGGACATGCAGAGCTTCGACGTCGCGCTCTACTCGCTCTTCAAGCAGGGCAAGATCGAACTCGAAGAGGCGCTGAAGAACGCCGACTCGCGCACCAACCTCGAGGCGAAGATCAACTTCGGCTGAGCGCCGCCGCGCCCGTTCGTGCCTTCAGGGCGTTGAGTGCCGGCAGGTGCCGTGCTCCCGGGAGC
>Ga0137410_10000043_pt1 | contig 83790 bp, 162 predicted proteins | sample CZODoug1_16funga_FD_108878 | JGI IMG/M metagenome (GOLD analysis project Ga0137410, IMG submission 108878) | Vadose zone soil fungal communities from Angelo Coast Range Reserve, California, USA - CZODoug1_16fungal (Illumina Assembly) | ecosystem: Environmental > Terrestrial > Soil > Vadose... | reverse complement strand
GGATCGATCGCTACAACACCGTGACCCGCGAGCCGTACCTGTCCCTGCGCAAGAAATCAGACGAGTCGGTGGTCAGTGACGACATCGAGACATGGGCGCTGACCTACATGAACCACGTCTCTGCGCAGAAGCAGCAGGGGACGCAGGGCACCAAGCGCGTGATCGTTGGCAAGGCCGAGGTCGGGCTGTCGGTGACCGCCGCGGCGACCAGCGACGCCGCGATGATCGCGTGCTCGCAAAACACCACGCTGACTTTCGGCGCTGGGTTCAACAGCAGCGACGGCGGGATCTTCTTCGACGTGCCGAGCGTGAAGTGCACCAATGCACCTCCGAAGTTCCCGGCGAACAGCCAGGTCATGCTCGATCTGACCGCCGCGGGGTTTCGCGATTCGGTCGGCAACTACACGCTTGCGGTGTCGCTGTTTCCGTACTTGCCGGTGGTGTGAGCGCGCGTGGGCAATCGCCCCGCTCGTGCCGCGGCGCGACGCTGAGATGCATGACGGACTTCGGACTCGATCGCTACGACCTGTCTCGGATCACTCGGCGCATCCCGCTGCCGGAGATCTCACCGGATCCGGCCAAGCCGTTCACGCTGATCGTGTGCAGCGCGAGCAACGGGAACCGCGGTTACCGAAACGCGTTGTTCAAGCGCAGCAAGCAAGACGACGCAGTGACAGATCCACTGGTCAGAGACGAAGCGGCGCTCGCAGAGCTTGCTCAGGACCTCGCCGGAACGGTGATCGTGGGCTGGGAGAATGTGTTCGAGGACGGCAAGCCGCTGGCGTTCAGCGCCGAAGCAGCGAACCGCCTCGTCGTTGAGCTCCTGACGCGCGTCCGCGATGTTTGGAACGCCCGCGTGGCTCCGGTGATCTGGTCCGATCCCGGCAGCTTTCGCACCGCGCCGGATCCGGTCGAACTGGGAAAAGAGTAGCGGCGTGGCTCGCCTGGCAGGCCAGCACCGCCGCATCGATACAGGGCTTTGAGCGCGAGATCGAGCGAACTACCACGTCGGTCGGCGCTCGGGCACAGGCCGAGCAACAGCTCGCCCGGATCCGCGGGACCGAGCCGCCGCGGGACTACGCGGCCCATACCTGTCTCCGGGCCTGGGGCGACCTCGGCACGTGCAGGCAGATCGGCATGGCTGTCGGCGAGATCCCGTGGACCGCGATCGAGCGGTGGGCCGAGGTTGAGTTTGGAGACGATCGCGAAGCCAAGTTGGTTCTGATCACTGTCATCCGTCGGCTCGACGTCGATTTTATCTCAGCGATGAGAGCGGAGCAGCAGAAGGACAAAACGCTCGGAGCGAACCGAGCCCGAGGGCGCACATGAGCATCGATCTAGTGGTCAAAATCGACACGAGTCAGGCCGTTCCGGCTGTCGACAAGCTCGACGACGGGCTGCAGGGCGTTGCCACGAGCGCGACCAAAGCAGGTGCAGCCGGCAAGGCTGCGGGCAAGGATATCGCCGACGGCATGGGCACGGCTTCGTCCGGCACGAAGAAAACCGGAGACGAGTTCGAGGCGCTGGCGAATCGTCAGCGTTCGATGCTCGAGCGAATCAAGGCGCCATGGCGCGAGTATTCCGCCGACATCAATTCGGCGATGACGCTGCTCCGCCAGGGCAAGATCACGACCGAGGAGTACGGGACGGAACTGGCCAGACTGCAGTCCAAGCGCGACGCGTTCGTTCGAGGCAGCATGACGCCGGAGCTCCAGCGCGAAGCCGCGGCCCTCGAGCGCATCAACGCACCAATGCGCGAGTACGAGGCCAACGTCGCAGCGCTGAACTCATTGCTACAGAAGGGCGAGATCGAACTCGGCGTGTACAACCGCGAGCTCGAGCGGGTGCAGGACAAGCAGAGCAAGGGGCTGGGTCCGGTCCTGGGTCCGGTCCAGCAGCAGGCCGGAGGCGGGGGCACCGAAGGCGAACGTGGTATCGGTGCACAGATCGGTGGCGTGCTCGCGGGTCAGCTTGGTCCAGCTGGATCTATCGTCAATAGTGTTACCGAAGGGGGCGCATTGATGTTCGCCGGGATCACGGCTGGCGCCATTGCGCTCGGCCGCGAACTCATGAACCTAAGTGACGGATGGTCACTGCTACAGAACCGGGTCATGCGGTTCACTGAGGACGGCCACTCGGCTAACGAGATCCTTGCGAATCAGGCAGTTTTGTCAGGGGAGCTCCATGCGTCACTGGAGAGCACCGTAGGCTTGTATACCAAGTTTCGCGAGGTCACGTACGAACTCAACCTCGGCCAGGCGAGGCAAGCTGTCTTGACCAAGGAGATTGGCGAAGCAGTCGTCGGATCCGGCGGTAGTGTAGAAGAGGCAACCGGACTTGTTCAGCGTCTTAGTCTGGCGTTTTCGTCGGGAGCGGTACAGCAACGCGAACTGCGCAGCGTGATGAAAGAGTTCCCTGAGATCGCAACAGGCTTTACCGAAGCAACCGGCAAAAGTCGCCAAGAACTGCTAGCGCTGGCGAGTAAGGGCGAACTCGCATCGGAAACTCTTCTCGGTACTTTTGACAATATGTCCCAAAAGATGGGGCAGCGGGTTGGGAAGCTGAACCGAACATGGTCTGAGATGTTCGGCCACTTCGCCGACGAGGCCAAGATCGCATTCTCGGACGCCACCGAGGCGGCCGGGAAGTTTCTGGCCGGTCCCGTGATGGCGAAGCAGATTACCGATTTCGAGACTTCTTACCGACTACTCCAGCGTCAAGCCGAGGTCGAACGCCGAATCAGTCAGGAACGAGAGCGCGTTTCCCGTCTCGCGCCTGTCGCTGAGGCCGGCAATGCACTCGGTATCAACATCGGTGCATTCTCCTCGGAGCAAGTCAACGCACTGGACGCTGTGCGGATCCGGATGAGCGAAGTTGGGATCGTCATCGCAGACTCCTTCAAGGATGCGCGCAGCCGAGCCACACTATACGCTACCAAGATTGACGAGATCAAAGACTCCAAGGCAGCGGAAGAAATTGCAGCTGACGCGAAGCGAATCTACGAGGCGATGTACGGCGCAGATACCGCCGTGCGCGATCAGACGAGACATTGGGCGGAGCTTTCCGATCAGGTCAGGCTAACCGCTGGAGTCGTCGACAAGTTGAATTTTAAATCAGGCATACTTGGCGGCGTCGGGGATGCATTCAAATTCGGTGGTCTCCCGCCGGAGCAGCTCGCGCAGATGCGCCGTGACGCTGCACTGCAGGCGGCTGATGCAAAGACAGCAGTCGACGATCATCGGTACGGCGCCAGCACGGTCACCTACGCGCAGGATCTCAATAAGGCGAAGACAGAACTTGAGGCGCTCAATCGAGCCCACCGTGATGGCGTGGTAACCGGCGAAGCGTTCCGTACTAAATACGACTCGCTCATGACCACGATCAACGACGGGCTCCTTCCGTCTATGATCAAGCTTCGAGAGGAGATCAACCTCCCGATGCGGCAGTTCGCCCTGGACACGGCTGCTGCTAACGCGCTGCTGAAAGACGGGACGTATACGCTGCAGCAGTACCAGATCGAGATGCAAAAGCTGGCCGACACCGCCGGCCAGGGCGCATCGTGGAAGGAGCGGCAAGGGATCCAGGATCTGCTCGATGGTCGACAGGCGACTGTGGGCAAGTACCTTCACGGATTCAACCCGGCACAGGAGTCGCGGATCGACGCAATCGACAAGTCCAGTGGGGCGCCGATCGACGACTACATAAAGCGCCTGAACGACATCAACGCGGCGACCGCGAAGCTTAAGTTGAGCACCGAGGTCGTGGCGACGCTGCAGGATCAGGCGCGGGAGCAGTTCGACTCCTCGGCTGCAGCGGTGACCCGCGCGACCGTTGCCATCGCAGGATACAGGGAGCGGCTGGCTCAACTGGGCGCCCAACACAGCCAAGGCGCGCTCAGTGACGAGCAGTACCAGAGCTCCGTCGCTGCGCTCGATCGCGAGCGCGCGATCCTCGCCGAGTACGCACAGCCGGCCGCGAACTACAAGCGGGCGCTTGAGGACATCGCCGGGGCCCAGAAGGATCTCGGGCTGACCGAAGACAGCGCCTCGGTCCGTCGCCGCAAGGCCAAGGACGACTACAATGCGGCGACAGAGGCGCTGCAGAAGCAGAAGGGGCCGCTACAGGAGTACGAGGCGGCGTTGAGGAAGATCAACACCGCCGAGCGCGATCAGGAAGTCAGCGAGAGCAAGGCTGAGACGCAGCGAGAGAAAGCTCGCATCACCTATCTGCAGGCGACCGAGGCCGGTGAGACCTTCGCCGGATCCTTCGAGATCCAGATCCGTCAGTTGAACGAATCCACGAAGGAGTTCGGCGCGACGTTCGCGAAACTTGCCGTCGACGACATTGGCAAGTTCTCGGACGCGCTCGTCGATGCGGCGAACGGCGGCAAGATCTCGTTCTCATCGCTGGCGAGCTCGATGCTGTCTGACCTCGAAAAAATCGCCGCGCGCGCGCTCGAGGTGAAGGCGATCACGTCGCTGTTTGGAGCGATCGGGGGCGGTAGCGGAGGCGCGGAGGCCGACGCATTCAGCACGGCCACGAGCTGGCTCCCTGGTTTCGCCACCGGCGGCTCATGGACCGTCGGCGGTTCCGGATCTGGCGATACCCAACTCCAGATGTTCCGGGCCACGCCCGGCGAGCAGGTCACGGTCACCCCGGCCAGTGCTTATGTGAGCGGGGGCGCTGGCGGATCGCAACCGACTGCGCGGACCGCGCAGCCGGTGATCCACATCCACAATCACATCGATCCTGCGACGACGATCGCTGCGCTCGACAGTCGCCAGGGCAGTAAAACCGTGGTCAACCAGATGCGCGCGAACCGTGGCGCGGTGCGGAGCTTCCTCGGGATCAGGGGGTGATCTACTCTGATCCGACGCACTCGAAGAAGTGCGCGGAGACCGTCTCCGATGTCGGAGAGGTGAGCATGCAGCAGCCGAGATGACCGCCCGTACTGTCGTTCGCAACGAACGTTGCGCCACAGGCTACGGACGGACCGATCGGATTGTTCGAGGCGTCGTGGTCCCGTGCGGCGGGACACGCCGGGAGATCGTCACAGGGTCGGCCGAACTTGCGCCCGTTCGGCGTGCAGTCTGGCATTTGGATGCACGCTGACGCGCACGCGGTTACGACTGCAGAACCCGCCGCAGTTGACCAGCCCTGATCGCAGCCGGTAAGCAGCATGTCGTGGACCGGCTGCGGCGTTGCGACGTCGGGAGGGGCGGATGGCTCCGAGGTGCAGCCGGCCAAGATCAGGATCAAAAGAAGCTTCATGCGCGGAGCGTAACCATGTTCAGGGCTGGGTGGAAGAGGCGGGGGTGATTTGGACCCATGCGCGTCCGGTAAGCGAGCGTAAGCCATGGCCAATTACGGCGCAGAGATCACGAAGGGTACCACGAGCACATCGGTCGGTATCGCCTCGCTCGAGGCCCCCGCATCGAGCATGCGCAGGATCAAACTGTACGATGTGTGGCTAGGCTCCGATGCCGGTACGCTCGGAACTAGCGATTTTCGTTTCGAATTTACACGATCGACAACGGCAAGCACCGGAACCTCGGTGACCCCGTCGCTGCTCGATCTGGCCGATGTGGCGTGTGTCGCCTTGGTCAAGACGAACCTCACCGTCGAGGGAACCACTGCCGGGCTCATCCCCAAGGCTGTCGCGATGTCGGAGCAAAACACGGTGCGGTGGGTCGCGAATCCAGGCAGTGAACTCGTGATTCCAGCCGTCGCATCGGCCGGGATCATTCTCCGCACGCCCGTCGTCGGCAACACCGTCGGTTTCGCTGGAACCTTCGAATTCTCGGAGTAATGCCCATGATGCTCAATGATGACCACTACGATCATGCTGGTCTGCGTGCCGAAGTTCTCGCGGTCCTCGACGCGCAGATCGCGCAGAACCCAACCCATCACCTGACCGGGGCGCTCATGTCCGCCAGGGAGCAGGTCGCTGCGATGACCGCAGATCACGCTGGCGTGTCGATCAAGCTCAGCGAGCATGTGTGGCCCCAGGAGCCTGGCACCACGGTCGCCATTTCATGCTCCGAGTTCCCGGCATGGGTGCAGATCCGAACGCCGGCGAAACGCAAGCCGTACGTGCATCCGGTACCGCCGATGAACATCGGAAACTCGAAGACTTGATCATGCGGCGTGCGCGCGCGGAGCAAGGCGTGCTGATCACGACGTGCGGCAGTCAGCACGTGGAGCAATCGACGATCACGTGCTGTCACTGCGGGTCGCTGACGATTATCCCAGTTCGGGCATCCGCCGACGAATGCGGCGGGTTCTGTCGTCGGTGTATGCGGCAGACCTGCGCGGCATGTGCGGACCAGGGCTGCACACCATTCGAACGACGACTGGAGAAGGCAGAGGCTCGCGGCCGACTTCTGGCCAGCATGGGGTTGTAGATCGTGTCGACGGCTACCGATCCGTCGCCTCGCCGATCGCCGCGCGCGGCGTATGCGGCGGCGGTGTTCACGGTACCTGCGGATCTCACCGTTCCGACGCCGCAGGCAACGCGCGCGGTCTACCCGGATCGGGTGCCGGGCCTGCCGTCACTTGCGGCCTACATGCCCGCGGTGTTCTCGCCGCAGCATCAGATCACTGCTCCGACGCCGCAGGCACTAAACGGGGTGTTTCCGAGTTCGCTGCCTGGGCGTCCATGGCGCGCGGCCTACATGCCTGCGGTGTTCTCGCCGCAGCATTTTATTACGCCGGTCACACCACCGACTCCAGGATTCGGTCCGCAAGGCGTCGCGACGCTTGAGCTCGGGCTCGAGCCGGGCACCAAGATCACCTACTCGTGGCCAACCGCCATTTTCAAGAGCTACAACGGCAACGAGCAACGGATCTCGCTTGGCGCGATCCCAAGGATCAAGATCGAAGGCGTCGCGTTTCTGCACGATACACAGAGCCGCGACGTCCGCTCGGCGCTGATGCGATACGCGGCCCAAGGCTCGGTATTCCTCCTCGGCATGTCCAACGAGGAGGTTCGCGTCGCGGTCGACAGCGTGAACACGACGATCACGTTGAACAGCACGAGGAACGTGGACTGGCTCCAGGTGGGCCAGCGCGCGCTCGTGGTTGCGGGGGACGATACGTCCGTGAGCGTGGTGATCCAGTCCGTGTCGTCGCCGACGACCGTCGAGATCGCCACGTTCAATTCCTCGGGGTCGCCGACGTTTGGCGTCCTCGGTAGCATTGGCCTCGCCGGGGCGCGCTTCATGCCGCTTCTACAGGTCGTGCTCGAACCGCAGCAAGGGTTCGCGCGCTACCCCGTGGGCGCCGACCTCTGGTCGATCAATGCCACGGCCAGCTCGTATGGTTGGGCAGGGACCGACAGCATGGGCATCGGCACGACAGTCACGACGTATTACAGTGGGCCCAATGTCGCGATCGCCAACGTGACCGAGAACGATCTTGTCATCTGGGATCGCGGAAACGATGTCGAAGACACTGCGAGCGAGTCCATGCTGGCGCTGACCGAGCTCGTTGATCTGGGCGCGATCCCGTTCACGGCGGGTGCTGCGGTAAGCCCGGATTGGATGCGCACGATCAAATTTGCCTCAAGCGGCGTCGATGACTGGCAGTGGGCCAAGGGGATCTTGCGCCATTGCCGCGGCGCCCAGGTCGCGTTTGCGTTGCCCAGTGGTCGCGCGGATCTGATCTACCTCGGCGTGGCGCCACCCAGCGTGACCCCGGGCGGGATCATGGTCGCGAGCGGCGCGGTCGCCGGCGGAAACGACTACCAGGCATGGTTCGCCTCCGGGCTCTACACACGGCTCGCGCTGACTCTTTCGACCGGCTCGATGCAGTACGTCACCGTGCGATCCGTGGTCGACGACAATGCCGGGACGCTCACGCTCACACTTGACCAGTCACTCGATGGCGTAGTGACCAAGGTTGCGTTCCTCGAACAGGTCAGGCTGGAGAGCGGCGACGTTGAGACGACCTGGGACAGCGGCCAGTTCGCGATCGAGATGCAGGCACGGGTGAGCCGCGAAGTGCTGACGCTGCAGCGCGGTGTCCTGTTCGACAAGATCATCTCGATTTTCAATCCGAACACCTTCCCGCTGCCCCCGGATGACCAGACCTTCGGGGGTGCGCTGGGTCAGAACACGTTGATCAACTGGAGCGGCGATCGTGGCTGCAATCTCTGCGGGATCACGAACAGCTCCGGGATCTACGCCAACGGGCTGGTCGTGTGCGTGGTCAACGTCGGGAACACCTCGCAGACGTTCATCACGTCGCCTGAAAACACAGGGTTCCCGGCGTTCGTGCGCCTGCAGGGCAAGCTCCACGTCGATACCGGGATCGCGATCTGGTACCGCTATGATGCGTTCATCCAGCGTTGGGTTCAGTTCGCCTGCACGGGTTGAGTTTTCGCCCCGGGGCCGCGCGGTCGCTGACGATGGCTGTATGGGGCTACCCCTATTCGGCACGGTCATCGACTACAGCGTCGCGAGTAACAACTCGGAGATCGTGCTCGCGCTGGGCACGGTCACGTTCGTCAACCTGACCAGCAGCAGCGATTTTCTCAACGTCATCGGGATCCAGAACACCGGCGGCAACGTCGACGGATTTCTGGTTTGCTTCGTCAACAAGGGTCCGTTCGGGATCGTTTTCTTACACAACTCGTCGCTCGAGTCCACGGTCGGGAATCGTCTCCTGAATTTCAGCCTCGCGAGCAAGCTGATCGCGAGCGCGACGTCAGCGGCGTGGCGTTACGACGGCGGCACGAACCGCTGGCATCACCTCTGGAGCTCGTTCTGATATGGCGACGACATTTGACGAAGACGAGCGCTCGACGAGCCAGAGTCGTCCGATTGATCTCTTCACGATCATGACGCCCACGACCGGGACGTACCGGATCACGTCACACGAGACCGATGTCTCCTATGGTGGGTTCACGTACACCGCCACCACCGCGAGTCGCGGCAATTTCGCGCTGCAACCGGACAGCTCACAGAACGAGCTCATCGTCTACCTGCCGATCTCGCATCCGTTCGTCCAACGCTTCGCCAGCGGGATCCCGGAGATGGGCGTAACGATCACGCTGGTTCGGATGCAGTCGCTGAGCGCCCAGGCCGGTCAGTTGTGGACCGGATACGCGCAGTCGCTGAGTGTTGACGGTCATGTCGCGATGATCCGCGTGCCAGGCCTGACCGCGGATGCGTTCAAGACACAGTTACCGACGGTCGGGGCTCATACCACGTGCAACCATCGGCTGTTCGACGGGCGCTGTGCACCGAATCCCGGCGGGGAGTGGCCGACGGGGCTGGGGGCAGGGAGTGGCGGTCCGGATTTTGCGGCGTTTCAAATTTCGAGCTCGATTGCGTCGGTATCAGCTGACGGCAAGACGATCACACTGTCATCAATTGGCGATAATCAGGATAGATGGGCGCAGTACGGAAGGATCATTCTCAGCAACGGAGATGCACGTTATATTGTTAATCAGATCGGAACTACGATTACGATTACGAAACCGTTCTACTCGATAACTACTGGCGTAGTGATTGAGTCTGGATGCGATCATTCTATCTTTGCCTGCAATGCTAAGTTCAACAACATCTACAATTTTGGCGGTCATGCGCGGATGACCTCAGAGTCCGATCCGTGGCATCCGGGCGGACTCGGAATCGTGGTTCAGGTCTGAAATGTGGGGCCTAATCATCGAAGCCGCGATTCTGACTGGCTCATATATCTATCATCGTTGGTTCGAGGATCAGCCGGCGGTGTTGCGCTGGCAACCAATGGTGCTGCCTCGCACCGCGGAGGGCACACCGCTGCCGCTCGTTTATGGCAGTTGTCGAGTCCGAAATCCGGTGATGGTCTGGTCGGGCAACAACATCACTCCGGGGGATGCATATCATCCGTTTGATCCCGGAGTCGGAGACGGCGGAGTAAATCCGCAAAATCCAATCGCGGACCATTTCAGTGTCGATATGATCTTCGTGCTGGGGATTCCTCCATATTCTCCGCCGAATACCCAATTTTCAGCTGGTGCTGCGTTTGTCGGACTGTGGTACGGAGATTCCAGAGTACTAAATCTATTCACAGATAAAACTGATGGCCTCGGTGGGCAGATTGGATCCGAACTGACTAGGTTCTATGCTGGTCGTTTGTTTTTCCCGGGAGAGATCGGACAGGATCTGACTCCGCTTCAACGCGATGAGTTCAACATCGCCGGCATGTTCTATTCCGGAGACACCGCCGGAAAGTTCCCCCTCGATGCAACCGACATCCAGCCGTTCTTCATCTTCTTTGATCGTGGCGGTCTCGGTCAGATCCTCGCAACGTACCCGGACCGCGTTTACTATTCGACCAATGCTGGCGCCGGTAATTGCTCCGCCTTGACTGCGCTCACACAGGCCGGCGACGCCAACAAGATGGGCGCAATACGCAATCAGGTCGGTGTGTACCTGCACGTCGGACTTGGCCAATCGTCATCGATTAGCGGATTCTCATTCGAGATCTATGCGACGACAAACTTTACGGCCTCTGACCTCGGCATCGCAGACTGGCGCTCGCCGACAGGTATCCACATCGATATGCGCTCCGAATGTGATCCTGCTGCAGTGCTCTACGATATTCTCACGAGCTCGTGGGGCAAGCTTGGGATCGGGACGACACGCATCGATATCGCCAGTTTTCAGTCCGCGAGCCAGACACTGTTCGACGAGTTTAATGGCTACTCGAGGTGCATCGACCAGGGGACCGACGCATCACAAATCATTCAAGAGCTGCTCCAGCAGATGGATGCTGTGCTCTATGAGGAACCGTCGTCTGGTAAGTTGACGCTCAAACTGATCCGGTTCGATTACAATTCGGCGTTGCTTGATGATGTGAACCCAGGCAACGCAACGCCGGAGGGCTCCGGATGGTATTCAGTGCAGTCGTGGGCCGAGGTGACGAATCAGGTTAAGATCACCTGGACGAACCGCAGCCTATCCTATCAGGACGCGATAGTCACCGCGCAGGATTCGGTCGTTGCAATCAATAACGGTGGCCGGATTCGCACTGCGTCGCTGTCGTTTCCTGGTGTCTGCACCTCGACGTCGGCAACGCGAATTGCAGCCCGCGAACTCAATGCGATAAGCCAGCCGATGGTCAAGGCAACGGTCAAGGTCAGCCGAGCATTTTACCAGCACCGCCCCGGAGATGTTGTCACGTTCACGTGGCCGGATCTGGGGATCAACAAAATGGTCATGCGAATCGCCGGGGTTGACTTCGGCCAACTTCATGATCCGTCGATTACGATGCAACTAATGCGGGACGTGTTCGACGTGCAGGGCGGTGCCTTCCCCTACAATCGATGAATCGACCCCCGCCCGCCGCCGAGCGAACCTCATCCGGTGAGCTACCCCGGCGCGCAACACTCGGCATCGCGATGGACCGCGACCGTGTACTCGATTGCGGCCAGTACGCGGCCGGCGGTCGGCATGGGCACGAGTACCACGCCGGGGAACAACACGTACGGGACCGCCGTCACACTGATCAGCGGTGCGAACCTGACCTTCGACTGCTGCGAGTTGGTGGTCTGCGTCAACAATGCCGCGATTTCGGCTACGGCGCGCGACACCGTTGCCGCGCTGCTCGTTGATCCAGCTGGCGGAGCGTCGTTTACCTCGATCGCGGATCTGGTCTGCGGTCCATGCTCTGGATACGTCACCGCGAACGTCGGTTTTGGCGGCACGATATTCCGCCTCCCGCTTTGGATCAAAGCCGGAACGAGCATCGGCATCGCCACGGCGGTGAACTCAGCCACGGTCACCGCGCTCAATGCGTTCTGTCGCGTCAATGGCCAGCCGAGCGATCCGCGGACCGCGCCGTTCATCGGTACCTATATCGACCAGTTCGGCGTGTCGCTGGCGACTAGCGCCGGCACGACCGTCACGCCGGGCACGACCACCGATGGCGCCTACGCGCTCATCGGTACGACAACGCGCCCCCTGTACGCGCTCGAGTTCGGCTACGGCATCAACGATGCGACCATGACCGCTGCGGTTTGCGATGTCGACATCGCCGCAGGGGACGGCACCACGAACACCGTGATCATTCCGAGGTGGCCGGTGGCGACGAGCGCCATCGAGGCGGTCTCGAAGTTCCCGGCCCTGGCCTACACCTCGATCGCTGCCAATGTGGGGCTCTACGCGCGGGCGCAGTGCTCGAATACGCCTGACAGCGCAAACTCGGTTGCAATCTACGGAGTTGGGTGAACCATGGCTGTTCCGTTTACCCCGACGACAGGTAGCGCGAGTGCCGGCGCGAGCGAGATCTCGTTGATCAGTGGGACGACGTCGTTACAGGCGTCAACCACGGCTGGTGATGTCGAGATCTGGATCGATCTGTCCAACATGGTGGTGGGTGACCAGTACCAGGTTCGCCTCGTCGAGAAGGTGAACGGGGGCACGGCTGCCAACGCGTTCATCTCCTTCCCCAAGGATGTCCAGGTCGGGCTGTACCGGGTCGGTCCGTTGCGCGTAAGCGAGGGGTGGGATCCGCGTCTGAAACTGACGAGCGGTAGCGCGCGTACCGTCAACTGGTCGATCCGCCAGTACGTCGGCGATGTCAACGCGCTCACGCTCGGCTCGGGCGCGGTGACCGCGACGGCGATCGCCAGTTCGGCCATCACGAGCGCGAAGTTCGCGACCGATGCGCTCGATTCGAATGCGCTTGCGGCCAGTGCTGTCACAGAGATCCAGACCGGACTCGCGACGTCAACGGCGCTCGCCAGTGTGCAGACCGACACGACGACGCTCACAGGGCGCCTGACGAGCACTAGGGCCGGACTGCTGGATAATCTCGACGCGACAGTCTCCAGTCGAGCGGCATCGGCCACGGCGCTGTCAACCGCCACATGGACGAATGCCCGTGCAGCCGAGATCGACAACCTCGACGCAGCGGTGACCACGCGCGCGCCGGCCAGCACCGCGCTTAGCACCGCCACGTGGACCAACACGCTCGCCGCGCTGATCACTTCCATGCTCGATGTCGCGGTCAGTACTCGGGCATCGGCTGCGGCGCTCGCTGCGGTCGCTGCGCAGTTACCGGCCACGCTCGACGGTAGCGGGAATATCAAGGCCGGGGTGCAGTCGATCGTGGGTGCAGCTGCGACGACGATCGCCGACACGGTGATGAACTACGCGATCGAATCCGGCTGGACCAACGCGGCAACGTTCATCACACAGGCGCGCGTCATGTTCGGCATCATCGTGAATAAGGCGAGCGGCCTGGCTATCACGACCGGAAGTACCGAGCACTTTCGCAACGCGGCAGACACCAAGGATCGCGCTGTTTACGCAGTCGCCACCGATGGCACGCGTACCCCGACCACCGTGGACGGGACCTGATGCATCTGGGGCAACATTTCGGGCAGCATGTGGGCCAGCACTTCGGTGCGATCGGCGGGCCGATCGTCCTCGCGCCGACGCTACCGATCTGCGTGCACGTCACCTCGCTGTCCACGCTCTGCGCCGTCTCCGCAGGCATGAGCGTGCAGATAATCGACAACAGCATCCACGCGACGATCGTGCGAGGCCCCTGTGACTGATTCGATCACATTCCAGATTCGCCAAGGGGATTTGCTGCCAGCGATCACGGTGCAAGTCTTCAACGTGATCGGCGCGGTTGATCTCACTGCGTTCAGTGGTGGAATCACGTTCCGCATGGTCAAGGGTACGACAGTGATCACGGGCGCTGCGAGCGGTACCTCGGGTGGGCTCGCCACGTATCAGTGGCAGAACGGCAACACGGACATCGCCGGGATCTATGCCGCAGTGTTTGTCGGCATCGACGGTGGTGGTAGGCACGAGACGTTTCCGACCGCGCAGAACCTGTCCGTAGTGATCGTCGCGGCGATTTAGACCCCCTCGGCCTGGTCGGGTGAGCCTGCTTACGTGAACCGAATACTCTGTGTGCTGGTCGTCCTCGGTGCCTGCGGTGACAACCTCACCGAGCCGATCACCGGGGAATGGGTGGACTACGGTGCCGCAGCGAGCGGTCCGCCGCACGCGCAGGACGTGACCGCTGTGATCTGCGACGGCACGACCGATACTCGAGCGGCCGTTCAGGCCGCAATCAACGCCGGTGGACTCGTCCAGCTACTCCCAGGTGGCGTCTGCGCTATCGCCGCGCCGAGCGCGGGCGCTGTCGCCGATCTCGTGCTGCCGCTGTGTCCTGTCGGCGAGACGTGCACGCTGGACTGCGCCGGCAGCACGCTGCTCCAGGCGCCTGGCCAACCCCCGAGCGCGCGGCTCATCGATGTGTCCGGCGCCGGATGGACGATCCGCAACTGTGTGCTCGACGGCAATGCCGCGGCGCAGCCCCTGTGCGCGCTGACCAAAAACGGCGTCACGTCGCAGGTGCCATGTGAGCACCGGGCCGGCGTGTTCGGGCGCGCGCCGGTGACGATCGAGTTCGTCACGTCGCACAACTCGTCCGGGGACGGTTTCTCGCTGTACACCGGAACCGGCTACGTGCTGGATCACGTCACGGCGATCGGCAACCTGCGAGATGGTTTCAGCTGCGTCGGCAACGCTGGCGGGATCGCGATCACGAACTCCACGTTCACGGGTAACACGGCACAGCAGGTCGACCTCGAGCCGGCCACCTGCAACGATGTGACGTTGCGCGACTCGCTGCTCGACGGCGCCGGGGCGTCGAGCGACTATGTCCTGGCCATCGCGCACGGCGATCGCTTCGTCGCTGACCACAACGTCATCAATGGGCCGATCGACATCGTCCACTCGCACGGCGTTGTGCTCGAGCGCAACATCGGCACGAACACAACCACGAGTTCGAACGTCCTCGTTTATGAGGACAGCGACGCACGGCTGACCGACAACACGTTCACTGCGACCGTGGCCAGGAGCGTGGTGCAGGTCACCGGGATCAGCGTTGCTGGCGCTCAGCCGTCGGCGACGCTGATCGGTAACACGCTGACGAGCAACGGCACCGCCGCCCTGGTCTATGCCCAGGGCGCGGGCACGATCACGTTGACCGGCAACACGCTGAACTGCACCACCGCGGGCCTCGCGGTCATGGCTCGGTCCTCGCTCCCGACGTTTTCATTCCAGCGTGTCGAGATGCGCGACAACGCGATCGCGGGCTGTGCGCGGGCAATCGCGGTGAGCGGAATCGGCGGGACGGCGACGGTCGGCCAGTTGATCATGAGCGGCAACAGCGCAGGTACCGCGACGTCAATCGCGGACGATGGTACCGGCGCGCTGCAGTTCGCGTTGGTCGATGCGCCAATCCTGAGGTGGCCGGTAGGCGCCGTCCTGACGGCCACGACGGCCGGAACGATGATGACGCGGCCGTGAACGACGACGAGGACACGCCGCGCAGTTGGGTTCGCCCCAGGGTGCGCACTTCAGGCCATGGAGTGCCGACGGATTATGAAGATCCGATCGACACCGGGGTGTTCGATCTGCTCGATCGGGAAGTATCCGATGAGGAGCACGAGATCGTGCGTCGCAGCAGACGCCCGAGCGATGCGCCGCTGACCGTCGAAGACTTCGCCAAGCTGATGCGCTATGCCCGGCGACAGGCGGAGAAATCCGAGGAGTCAGGTCGGCGGCGCCAAATGGCTTCACTCCAGGAGCTCCTGCGCCGGCCTCCAAAGGAGCATGCCGACGCGCTCCTCGAGGAGCTCAGGCGGCTGGACGCACGCGTCACGAGCATGGAGCCTGACGTCGGGACGGTTCGCGCGATCAAGACGAAGATTTGGGCCTGGCTCGGCGTCGGCTCGTTGGCCACGCTCACCGCGATCGGCCTCTGGCTCTATCGCCGTGGTGGTGACGAGACCGCGGTGCAATTCAGACTCCAGGCGCTCGAAACCGCCTGCCATATCCATCAGGTGACTCCATGAAGCGACTACTCAAGACTGCCCTGATCTTGGCTGCGGCAATTTACGGATTGCAGCTGTTTTTCGATACGTGCCACTACCTCGGCACGCGTAGTGTGCATGCGATGAGTAACTAGTGTGCTATGCCGGTTGAAAGGAACATCATGAAACAAGCCCTCCTCGAGCTCCTCGAAAGCAAGAAATTCCTAGTCGCGGTCGGTTCGATCATCATCTATGGAGTCGGCAAGCTCGGGCTGCACCTCGATCCCGATCTCGTCGACAAGATCGTCACCGCGCTACTCGTCTACGTCGGCGCCCAGGGCGTCGCGGACATCGGCAAGCCGGCCGCGCTCGTCACGGCGAAGGCCACCACCGGAGAGACCAAGTGAAGAACATCATCCTGCTCGCAACTGCCATCGCCGCGCTCGGCGCCTGCGGCCCAAAAACTACCGCGATCATCGATGCCGCACTGGACTGCACAACGCAGTCGCGCGCCGATCTGGTGACCGCGCTCGTGCCAACCGCGGAGAGCGCGATCCAGAAGATCGCCGATCCGAGCGGCAAGGTGACCCTCGACGCTCTCGCATCGCTGTTCTCCGGTGCGAACCTCAAGAGCGAGGCTGGTGTCATCGTGGCCTGTGTGGAGGCGAAGGCGATCGCGCTGTTCGGCACCCTGCTTGCCTCGCCGCGCGTGGCCGGCGGACCCGCGCCGCTGGACGTCAACAGTTTGCGGCTTGCCCTGGCGATGCAATTCCCCGGCGTGAGCTTCAGGACCGAGGCGCGGTGAGCAATCCGATCTGGCTCACGCAGAACGGACTCGGTCTCCGCCTACCGGAGCCGAGCCCGACGTGTGTCCCCATGCCGTTCGTGGGATCTGCAGAAGTGGTCGAATGGCGCTGGCGTCCTGCGCCACAACTATCTGACGGCGATGTCGACCGCATCGCGCGACGCGTGGCCGAACTGCTGCGCGAGGACAAGCCGTGAGAACGACACGCTCGTTCGCGATGCTGCAGGTCTCGTCCTCGGCCTACGCCGAGATTTGCGGGCTACTTGAGGCAGCTGACTATGACCACGCGTTCGGGTCCGATGACGGACGCGAGACCATCGATCTGCACGGCATCGCGCTGATTGGGCCGGAAGCCGCCCCCGCCGCACCCCTGGCGGACGAGATGCGCCGCGGCACTGCCAAGTTCGTCAACGCCGATGGGTCGGTGACCGGGCGGTCGCTGTGACCGCCTCGCGCCGCACTGGACGCATCCCGTCGCGGCGCGACCCGCGCACGCTGCGGATGGCCAGCTACCTCGGCGCGCGCACAGCGCTTCCGACGCCGCCGGATGCCCGCGACTGGACGCACCCCACACATGCTCCAACGTGGGGTATGTGGTCGAATGACGTCGCCGGTGATTGTACGTGCGCCTCACGTGCACACATTCTGCAGGCCGAGGCGTCGAACGCTGGACATCCCGCGCCAGCGATCACGGACGCCGAGGTCCTGGCGCTCTACACCGCGGTGACCGGCTACGACCCGGCGCGGCCAGAGACGGATCGCGGTGCGCAGATGATCGACGTGCTTCGCATGCTGAAGAAGCGTGGGATCGCCGGGCGGCAGATTGGCGCGTACGTCGCGGTCGATCCGGCGAATCGTCTCGAGGTCGAGCACGCCATCAACATCTGTGGCTCGCTGTACCTCGGGCTGTCGCTCCCCGAGGCATGGCAAGTGAACACGATGTGGGACATCGCGCCTCCAAACGCTGCGCTTGCGCCGTGGAAGGCTGGCAGTTGGGGCGGCCACGCCGTCGCTGTGCTTGCCTACGATTGGGCCGGATTGTGGCTGGTCACGTGGGGCGCGCTCAAGCGGATCACGTGGGAAGGCCTGTTTGCCTACGGCGACGAGGCGTGGACCACGATCGACTCGCTGTGGCTGCAGGACTGCGGCGAAACGCCGAGCGGGTTCAATGCGGTGCAGCTCGTGCAGGATCTGGCGAGGATCGGATCGGCATGACCTCGCCTCCCTGGTCCGCTCTTGATACCGGCATCCGCGCGACCGTGCGCCTGCTCTGGGATGCCGGATTCGTCACGACCGACAGCGGGGACGGCACCAAGGAGAACATGGCATGCGCGATCGCTGTGCCGCACGTCCTCATGCGGTGCGATCCAGCCGTGCTCGTAGTCGAGGCGCGACGGCTGGCGTACTTCGCTGCGTCGCACAGGCTCGTTGCTGCCGAGGGCTACGGCTCCGCGGTACAGGCAACGTACTCGCCGGCGGATGGGGTGGCCATGCTGATGTTGTTCGGGACGCTGAGGGGTGAGCAGTGACGTCCGGCGACCGCTTCCGCATACTCTGCGACCAGTCGCGGCTCCCGCAGGCGGAGCGCGATCGATGGCCCGAGTCGCTGCCGTGGTCGATCGTCGAGCCGTGGCGAGCGCAGGCTGAGCGCAACCACGGCCAGACGCTCGAGCGTCTCAACGAGCGTGGCGGACTATCACCGTTGGAACTGTGGCTCGCCGCACACCAGCAACGTCCGTTCGCCGATGCGCACCTACCGGAGTGGGAGTGCGCTGAGTGGCTGATCCGGATCGTCGCAGACCACGAAGAAGAATCAGCCGAACGTCAGCGCAAGGAACGGCTTGAGCGCGAGTTTGAGGATGAACGCGAAAATCGGCTCTACGTCAGGGGTGAGCCGTGACCGAGTCGCCGATCATGCCGGCGACCAACTCCCCAGTTGCCGAATTAACACCCATCGAACAGGCTGAGACGTTCGCGCTTCGATTCCGCGGCAATGCGAACCACCTGGCCATCGCCTACGGTGGGCCGCTGTACCTCGTGGGGTCGGCGCTGATCTCACTCACACCAGGCGATATAGACCTACGTCTATTGCTCGACCGCGCGGACTGCGAGGCGATGTGGGGCAGGCGTTTCGACCACAGCGACATCGAATGGTCGCACGGAAAGATTGCGCGCCATCGTGAAGAGCTGAAACAGTCGCGTCGCCTGACACGGCGATGGCTAGGAGGTGCCGGGCTCGGGGGCGCGCGGCGTTTTGATTTTCAGTTCCAGACTGGACTATTCACTGACGATGGCGATCGGCACCCGGTAATGCCCGAAAAGCCATTCCTGCGGCTCGACACGATTCCGTTAGCGATCTTGCTCGACGCTGGTCGAGGTGACCCATGACCGCCGTGACCACAGGTAGCATCCTCATCTCCGGCCGGATCGTCCCTGTTCCGGGCCTCGCGATCACCCCACCGGCATCAGCCGGCGGACCCGCATGGGCACGACTCGACCGCGGCGATTGTACCTCGCGGCACGGCTGGGTTCGTCAGGTCATCGTCCACACAACTGGCGGCGACTGGCCGATGCCGATCGGGGCCGGAGCCGGCGCAGGCGGCGAGTGCCCGCGCTACGCTGACATTTGGCAGACCGATCCGGCCCACAGCGCCGCCCATCTCGTCGTAGATAGCGCTGGCGCCGTGGCATGCCTCGCCGACTTGGCAACCACGACCGCGTACCATGCCGAGGGCTCGAACCCATGGAGCGTGGGGATCGAGATGGTCCAGGCTCACGACGGCACTGTGTTCCAGGCCACGATCGACGCATGCACACTGCTCGTGGCTGCGATCTGCGACGCCATCGGCATCCCGGAGCAAATGCCGCGCGGACCATACCGCGGGGGCCCGCTTCGACGCATGGAGGTCATCCAAGACGGACGGCGCATCAACACCGGCGGGCCTGACTGCATTGGCGTATTCGGTCACAGGGACAACACCAGTCAGCGAGGCCGAGGAGATCCGGGTGATGCGATCTGGACAGCACTGGCCGGGCTTGGATTCGAGGGGTGGGACTACGCCGCAGGCGAGGACATGGCAGTTGCCCGGGCCCGTCAGCGCACACTTGGCGTCGCGGATGACGGGTTGGTTGGCCCAGGCAGCCTCGCGGCGATGCGTGGCGCCGGGTACGCGCGCTGGCGCGACGTACCGCAGGCTAACGGACCGGCGGCGTCTGCTGTGGCGCGTTCTCCGCGCCCCTGATCTTGGCCGCGTGCGCCGCGGCGAGACGCGCGCGGTCCATATCCGATACGTGCGGCATAGCGCCGGGCTGAATCCCTCCACCGCCACCGACGACATAGACGAAGCCAGCGTACGAGACGTAGATCCGACCCATGCGGTCCCGGGCGAAGTACGAACTCAAGCCGTCCATCGAGCGGACCGTGCCGTCTGCATTGGTTAGCGCGACCGTCTCTACGGGGTGCTTCTGCCCCGCGGCGAACTTGTATAGGTGGCCATCCGCATTCACTGCGTACCGCGTACCCGAGGCATCGAAGACGATGCTCGCGTCGAGGAAGTCGATCGCATTGGCGTCGGGATCGGCAGGCACCGTGTTCTGGAATTCGATGCGGTCCAGCGAATCGCGCTGATCGATTCCGAGCTCTGCGCCGGTCGAGGCAGCGAATCCGCCAATTCGATGGTCACATCGGACTCATGCGCGCACGCGGAGAGAAGTACAGCCGTCCACATCCATTTCCCAAGCATTCGTATCTCCTATGATCGGTTTCTCGGTCGAACAGCACCATGCCGTCCAGCCGTTAGGCGCCACGACTTCGACGCCGGACTACAGATTTCTTTGTGGATCGGTCATCCGTGCGCGCAGACTCCGCTCGAACACTCGCAACCAACGTGGGCGGTGCGAGCCGCGGCGTCTGCGCATGGGCGGGAGCGGTCGGGCGCTCATCGCCAGTTATCTGACCTGCGAGTACCGGGAGCCAATTGAACTCCAGTGACGTGCAGATCCACCCAGATCCAGCGTGGGTCGACGACGACCTCGTAGCCGAGCGCCCGAATATCGGCCGCCGCAGCGGCCAGGGCAGACTCGCTGCCCTCCCCCATGACCTGACGCAACCCCGGGCTCGGGACGCAGCCATGGCGAGTCAGCACCGCGATCACCGGGGCCGAGCCCTTGACCGTGGGTGCAGCGACCAGCGCCGCCCCCACAGCGGAGGGTCCGCGCGCCATCAACTCGCCGGAGGTCGGATCTGCTTGCTCGTCGCGCAGGCCGGCGATCTTGTCGAGCTCGACATCTGGGACCTCCTCGCGATGGTGCGCGAGGTAGTGGATCGCGAGGCTGTGGGTGTTGATTCCGCCGACCTGGTACGTGCAGTTGGTGCTCGTTGCCGTACACCCTGCCCCGGTGCACGCGTGCCAGCCTCGCGTCGCGTCATTGTTTTCGATGCGCTCCCGCCACGCCGCGGTCAGGCGGCGAGTGAGGTCGTCGATCACGGGCTCGGCGGACGGCGCGCCGGTCGGCTCGATGTACAGCAGAGAGGTGTTCTTGGTATCGATCATGGCTATAATCCTTCCGATAAAGCGGTTACGAAGACACCGAGTCCCCAGTCCGACACGGTCATGCCAGCTGCATCGGCTGCAGCCTTGACGCGAGCGGCGAACTCAGCCGTGGCTCGGACCCGGATCGTCGCGCTGCGCTTGGATGCGCCGAGCGCTGGCCGTCCGCCTCGGTTCGTCTTCACCATGAAGTAGTTGTAGCCACGAAACTATCCGGTGTCAAGTACTCGCTACGCGGTCTCGACGGTGCAACCGTCGATGGACGAGATGCCTCCGCCTCCTCCGCCGCCGCCGTGCGCACGTCCGAGGTCCTGCGTTCCGAGACGACGGATGATGTCTCTCCTGACAGAGAGCCTGCTGACTGACTTGATCATTTCATTTCTCCTGCTGTTGGTGCAACGACGCGAAGCGCATGGATCTCATAGCGATCCCAGTAGAATTCACAGACCTTGGTGCGGGGTCTGCCGCGGCGATTGGTCCGAGTCGTGCGCACGAAGACTCGCCCCTCGGCGATGCGCGAGATCACGCCACGATCGATTGCTGGGGCCGAGCCGCCCAGCGTCAGTTCCCACTCGACCATGTCACCGATCTTCATCGGAACCGATACCAGACGGCTCGCAGCCCATTCTCGAGATCCGACACCCTCGCGCCGTTGGCATCCCGCTCCTTGCATGCCGACATCCAGCTCTCGCACGCGGCGCGCGCAGATTCGGTGAGGCGAAGAACGCTGGTCTGCAAGCGACGGACCTCAGCAAGGAGTTCGGGCACGTCGTCCACCAGTCGCTGCGCGCACAAGTTGCACAATGGGGTTGGCTCTAGTTCGCCCGGCGTGTGCACGCCCTCCCGACACGAAACGCACTGCTGTTCGAAATCCCCATCCCGCCAACGCCCCATCTCGGTGGTCAGTGCCTCGATCTCGGCCAGGCGATCAGCGGTGAATGGTGTCGTGGTCATAACTTGGCTCCATATCCGCGGTCGATGGCTCTGCGTCTCCATTCGTCGCGCTCTGCCTCAAGCGTCGCCAGACGATCCGAGCGCGGCGTCCGTGGCGGTTCGCGGTAGTCCAGCAGCGCGTCTGCCGCCGGCGACCGCGAGTCGATTACGCGTCGCTTGATGAGCACGTCGATCTCGTCGGCCATGCGGTTGGCGCCGAGCTGGTCGAATAAACGCACGCCGGCCGCCTCCAGTTCCGCCAGGCGAATGCCCCGACGCTCGGCAGCTCGCTGTGCGAGCTCCATCGCGGTGCGTAAGTCGCTGCTATCCTGGCGCAGTCGCTCAGCCTCATCCAACGCCGCCGCGTAGCCGGTGAGCAGCGCGTGAGCGTTGTTTCGGAGCCAGGCGATGCCGGAGGCGTCTGACCGCTTGCCCATGCTCGATATCCCGGCGTCTTGGCCGTTGGCATGGATACTTCCGTAGTCGTTTGTCGACCACTCACCGACCGTCATCCGCTTCTCGTGCTCGAGTCCGTCGGCGATCAGCCTGCGCGGATCGGTCACGTCGTCTCCTTCGGCTTGGTCTCAAACCAATCGGCCAGAACTCGCAGCTCATCTGCGGCCCGGCGCATTACGTCAGGCGTGCCAGCTATCACGGTTACGCCGATCGCTTCGCTACCGCAGCCCCATCGACTCTCGTATTCAACATGCGCGATCTCGGTTTTGGGCTGCGCCTCGCGCCATGCACGCATCGCCGCGTCGCGCTCGCGCTGGCCAACGTCAGCTGGCGTCTCGAGGGTGAGCTTCTCGAGGTAACAGCGCTCGGGCCTCACGATGATTTGTCCATCCCACTGGACCATGGCGGTTTTCTTCGAAACAGACACGACCGCGCCGAACTGCCGGGACCTGTTCTTGCTGCGCACGCGGGTGCCGACGGCGATAGGTAAGATCAACATCCGAAGCAATCCTCGCAGTCGTCGACGCTGCAGTGATAGGCCGTCAGCACGGGCGCCGCGCCACGCAAACTGGGCCGACCTCCGGCTGCGCGCACTTTGGCATCCGCCGCCGCGCAGTCGTCGTGCAAGTTGCAACGGTTGCGATCTCGCTCAGATGCGATGCGGTCTATCTCATCCTTCGATGGTTCGAACGGCCTCCAGTTGTTCGTCATGGTGTTCTCATGTCTGGCATCGCGAAGTACGTCCGCCGCTTCCCGGTGTATCCGCACTCGTGGCATCCAGCGCCTAGGCGACACCCGTCGTACGGGTAGTTGTGCTCGCTCCCGCCGTACTCGCCGGCTGAGTAGCAACCCGAGCATGGCAGGGTGACGTACCGGCTCACCTGTCGCCTCGCTTGGCGAGGCCGGTAGCCAGTCGTGCAATCACGGCGCACGCTCGGCGCACACGGTGCGCTGGAACGTGTTGGCGCGGCGCTGCATGGCGGCGATCTGCTCACCGTCTGACCACACGACACAGCCGAGCATAGTCACGCACGCGACCAGCAGAATGGTCGTGGCAATCAGCCAGCCAGACGTTCCGCGGCGTGCTACCTCTTCGAGGTAGCACAGACGTCTGGCCACTTGGCTGTTGAACGCATCAAGATCGTAGAGTGGTCCGTTGAATGTGCGATACGGGCTCATGAAGTCTCCTGGGTAGATGGTGCGCGGCAGATGATCACCACACTAGCCGGCCTGTCTTCGCGCCCCAGCCATTCGTCGGCGCCGGTAGGCAAAGTGATACTCACGGCTGCGCTCCGTTGAGTTTTGACTGCAGCCATTGCTTGAGCAGCACCGACGTTCGTTTCCCGATCGCCGATGTCGCCTCTTTGCTCTCTACGATCTCGCCGGCTGCTTCCCGATATACGTCAGCGACCATGGCGGAGATCGCCCGCGGCGTTGCGGTCATGTCGACCGGAGCTGTCAACTTGTCGATCACGTGTTTCAGCCGCATCGGAGTCACCCACTCCTGCGCGATCGCATCGGCAGCAGCCAGAATTTGAAACTTCGCCGGGTCAACGATCCTCTGCGGCGTGGCTCGCTCCGAGAACGCTTCACCTTTGTGCTTGGCGATGACGCGTGATCCGTTATTGAGCGTGACCTCGATCGGCGGATGAAGGACGATGCCCTCGCGATGCTTGTCCTGTCCACAGCCGCGAAGATCGGCCACCACGCTCGGCTGATCGCGCAGCCGATCAAGCGTCTCCAGGTCGGTCGGCACCTCCGAGAGCGGCACGAACTCCAAGCCAAGTCCTACGGTGATATTGTTGGCGTCCGGCACCGACAACCAGTGCTCGCCGATCTTCACGTCAAACGCAATGAACCTCAAATCGGTGCCGTAGGTCAGCCGCATGCCTTGCTGGCTACCGCCGTACGCCTCGCCGTAGACCGTTACGTCCTGGTGTCCAAGTGTAGCAAAACGAGACGTGAGTTCACTGTGATCGAACAGCGCAGAGAACCGCGCGTGACTCTCGCCACCAGAGAACAGGATCAACGGTTGACCCTCGCGACATGTTACGTGTGCGCTGGTTCCGTGCACTTTCTCGAGCGCGAAGCACGTTTTGAACATCAGAATCGTCTGATTCTTGTACAAGTTGTCGATATGCATGTAACCCATTACCAGTCTTCTCCCATGAAATGCGCCATCGAGAGATACACGATGCCATGGAAGCCGCACGCCTTCGGACACTCGCCGTTGAGCCGCGGGTACTCTTCGTATGCAGATAAGAAGCTGCCTAGACGGTCGATCATATCTCACTCCTCCGAAACACCCGCCTCAACGCTGCGAGCCTAAGCGTCTGTCCCTGCGTGCTACCGAGCGCGATCAGCGCCGCGTACGCCTCCATTACGTCGGCGACCGACAGCAAGTCGCTGTGCGTCGGCGTGCCATAGCGCAAGGCGTGAGCGATGCGATCGAACTCCTCGTCGGGCAATGGCCACGACGTCTCCGCGAGCGCTGGATCATCCAAACCGCCGGCACGCTTCATGGCTCCTCCCCGTACTCCTCGAACGTACCCCAGTCGGTGGCATTCGACGCACGAATCAGTAGCCACATGCACACCGATCGCGATAGGCGAAGCGACCACGCGATGTCATGCGCGCCGAGCCAGAAGCGGAGCTTCACGGCCGAGCCTTGGCCAGCGCGACCCTGAGCGCCCTACGTGCATCGCAGCACCTGATCTGCCAGGCGTCGTCGTTCAGGCTGTCGCTGTCATGGGCCTCGAGCACGCCGATGGCGGCGGTGATGATGTCGAGGAGGAGTGGCGCGGAATTGTGGAGGCTGGCGATGTGTTTGGCCAGATCAACGCAGTAATCCTCGACATCGGTTTCGACTTCGGTGTCTTCACCGTCCGGTGATGTCGCGGTCCATCTTGCCGTGGTGCTGTCTTCGTCCGGAACCCAGTCGCTCGGCCACCGGCTGAGCTCGGCGCGCAGCTCTGCGATGCTCGGTTTATCGTCGATCACCACTCACCGCCCAGGAAATGCGCCACCGAGACGTACGTGATGCCATTGAACCCGCATGCCTTCGGGCACTCGCCATCAAGCCTTGGATAACACTTTCGGATCGTATCGCGATCCATGTGCTGAGCCGTAGACTCGTCGAAGGTCAAGCCGTGGTCACATGCTGGCACATACGCGAATCGGTACGGGATCTTGTTTTTCGTGTCGATGACATGCGTCCCCGCGCGCTTAGACAAGAGCAGCAGATGCGTGTGGTCGTCCTCGACAGCATGCGACACCAGACCGTAGTGCAGATTCGCGATAAGCTGGCCGAGCCGCTGGTCAGGCGAGGTGTGCCAGTGCTGACGTAGGAGCTCGATGATGCGGTCGATGCGGCTGGGGTCTCTCATGGCAACGCCCTAGCGGTAGGTGTGTAGAACTCGAGGATTTTCCATATCCGTGGCGAGCAGCGATCGCACGCTCCAAACGGGGCCGGGTCACCGCGCCAAAGAGCGCACTGCCACTGGACGCATTCGCCATGAAGTCCGCGTCGCCACCACCACAGACGGATCCGGTCGTACAGGCTCAACTCGATCGGGGTGATGGTCGAGCCGGCTGGCGTCCTGGCAGTAACCGTGCGACGGCCTATAGTGTGGCGAGTCGGTTCGTCGTGCTGATCATTTGCCGAACTAGACTCTCGCCGATCGATAGCTGCCTTACGGATGGCTCGCGCCTGGGTTAGCAGTTGCTCATTTAGGTCCTTGCTCACAGTCTCCTCAGCTTCCTTGCGATTTCACACCACGTCAAATTCGGATAGCGCTTGGCGACCTGGATTGCGCGCTCGGCGAGTGTCCCAACGAAGACGTCACGGGGGATGCGGATCGTCATCGCTTGTTCTCTTCCCTCTCGTGCGCTACCGCGTAGCGGTTCGCCAGTGGCAGAGGCAGCAGGTGCCGTGACTCGTTGCCGCAAGAGCACCTCCACCCGTAGATTGTCCCGGATGAGACGAGTTCGGTTTGGTGAGTCATCGTCTGTGGTCCCCTCTCGGATCGTTCTGCCCCTCGGTGCCGAATGCATCCATGGACAGCAACTCGTCGAGCTTCGCGTTGAGCCAGGCGGCAAGCTCGGCGAGGCCATCGTCTTCATCGGGCCCATCGGCGATTAGGTACTTAGCGAACGCTTTCAGGTCTTTGGCGACGGTGAAGGCGGTGGTTTTGCGGAACTTCACTTCACGGCCTCCCATCGCTTCACGGGCCGCTCGACCTGATGCACTTTTGTACATTTTACCGAGTCGTAGATCTGCATGCCCTCGTCGTGGTGAACCTCAGCGGTGAACATCCAGTGTGCTCCGTCGTGCTCAAAAACGAAGGCCTCCCGAGTTCCATGGCGCCATGGTTGAGTCTCGATGGAGTCGAGATCCACATCTTCCAGAACAACGCGCAGCCAACGTTCATCAACGAGACGGTGATGCTCTCGTCTCGGTGCAGCTTGCGTACGATGACCTCGGCGAGGATCTCGCCATCGGCATCCGTGATGCGAAGATCCGAGTCTCCGTCATCGCGCTGCTCCGCATACGCCTTCGCGCCGGCCAGCTCGGCGCGAGCGGTAGCACCGGCGAAGGTCCACGCGATCTCCGGCCCTCCGGATAGGTTGACGTTGGGGATGGTGAATGGTTCGGTCATGGTCATGTTCATGTCCTCTCTGCTTTCGTTCTCGCGAGGCTACGTCGTCTTCTTAACGGCAGCCTCGAACAGCCTCCGCCCCCAATCACTCACCGATCGACCATCGCGTTTCGCCGCCACGGCGATCAAACGGTCGAGTTCCGGCGTAACGAGGATCTTCACGAGCTCAGTGCGACGAGGCAGCCTCGAGCGGGGTCGTCCGGTCATCCCCCAGTCCCCTGATTCTCAGCCTGCCACTCCACGATCCAGCCCTCGACGATCTTAGCCACGGGGTTAATCGCCGGAACGTGGCCGGGTGAGATCGCCATGAACAAACGCTCGGCCGGACGAGCCGAGTCTGGCCTGATTCCATCCAGATGATCGAACGCTACCCCGCGCAGGTTACCGATCGTGCCGACAAGGCAGGCGCATTCACCCTCGTAGCAGGAGCCATCCACGCGACCCTCGCGGATCGCGAGGAGGAGTCCAGTGACTTCCGGGCGAGCGAGATCGAGGATCTTGCGGAAGTCATCGCGGGCGCCGGTGAGGTTGGCGCCGGTGAGGTCGGCGTCGATGAGGTCGGCGCCGGTGAGGTTGGCGCCGGTGAGACGGGCGCCGGTGAGGTTGGCGCCGGTGAGGTCGGCGTCGATGAGGTCGGCGCCGGTGAGGTCGGCGTCGATGAGGTCGGCGCCGGTGAGGTCGGCGTCGATGAGACGGGCGCCGGTGAGGTTGGCGCCGGTGAGGTCGGCGTCGATGAGGTCGGCGCCGATGAGGTTGGCGCCGATGAGGTCGGCGCCGGTGAGGTTGGCGCCGGTGAGACGGGCGCCGGTGAGACGGGCATCGGTGAGGTGGGCGCCGGTGAGCAGAGCGGACACAACCGCATCCCGCATCGGGGTTTCGCTGTCGTCAGCAACGTCGACGACAGCACAGGGCGTAGTTCTCCAGCGATGAGGAATGGTGACCTTCATGGTTTGTCCATACTATGGACGTCCTTGAGCCGAACGCAAGCTAATTCGTGTACCATCACCATGCACCATGACCGACGACGATCCGACCGCATGTACATAGATATCTCAATCCTCGTCAGCCGTCGCACTACATGGCGGAGTGTGACTGATGGTCGACGATCGAAATCTCCGACGAGGAATCGATCATTCGCGATGCGCGGATCGTATCTGTTCCGGTTGTCGTGTACGGCGTCACGACGTCACGGCACCAGTTTCAGCCGGCGCGCGGCACGTTCCGACCGAGTCGCATCCGACGCTCCGCGCTCGGCGTAGCTCCGCGTCGTGACCGGGGATGCGGCCGCGGTCGCGTGGCCAAGATGCTGCGAGACCGCGAGCGGGGCCACCGAGGCCTCGAGCGCGAGATCGGCGTTGGTGCGCCGCAACGCCTGCGGAGAAACTACCGAGACGCCTGCCAGCGCGCAGCACTCCATGACCCGCTTGCGCGCCAGAAAGCGGCTCAGACGCGCGCCGAGTTCGTTCAGGAAGATCGGTGCGTTGGTCGCCCGGCCAGCAACAAGCGTCAGAATCGCAGCGCGCAAATCTCCGGGCAGGTGCAGCGCTCGGCGACCCGCTTCGCTCTTGGTCTTGCCGATCTTGAGCACCATGGCGCCATCGTCGAGGTCCCGCACGTCGCGTCGACAAAGTTCCGATGCGCGAGCCCCGAGCAGCAGGTAAGCCAGCGTCAGGACCGCGTGCTGATTACCCAGATGGTCGTAGCACCAAGCAGCGAGCTGCCGTGACTCATCCGTGCTGAGTCGCGCCTTGTCGGCGCCCATGGCGCGCTTACCCACGGGCTCAACGTCCGCCCATGGGTTGGTGCGAATCCAGCGCTCCTTGACCAACCAGCGCCCCATCTCGCGTGCGCGCCCCAGCGCGAACTGGTGCGTGCCAGCCGCGTACGGCGTGCCCTCCTGATCCCGCTGCGCCCTCCGGTACAGCTCCTCACCACGACCGCTCAGGTAGCGCAGCGGCCGGGCCGCGCAATCTCCGAGCATCGACAGCAGTGCGATCCGGTAGGTCCGCACCGTCGTCGGCAGGATGCCATCGACCTCGCGATGCGCCAGCCATGCCTTCATCGCCTGGTCTACTGTCCTGCCTTGCGCCTCATCGCGGGCAGCATCGATCCACGTCTCTGCTTCTGCCTGCGAAGCAAAGTACCGATACTCCGTCTTGCGTCGTCCTCGATCGTCTGCCTCGTCGACGATATGAACACGCCAACGCCCTCCACGTCGGTACGGTCCGTAGATCCTGACTCCGGTTGCTCTGGGTCGTCCCATGGCTGCGAGGGTCGCGCAGATCGGAGCTCGGCCGCAACCGCAGCGGCGATCGCCGGAATGTCGTCGGTGGTGAGCGGACGGCTCACGATCCACCCCGCAGCACGATCTTGACGAGACCTCGACACGGCTTGTTCCTGTCGTCTCGTCGCCGAATGGTTCCGCAACTGGCGCAGCTATCGAAGTCGTCGTCGCGGAAACGGAACCAGCAGTGCACGCCGGGGTAGCGCTCGATCCACTCGGCCTGGGTCGAGCAACCGCCAGCGGCGAGGGCTGCGGCCATGCCGGCGCGCCAGTCCGTCACGACTTCATCCTCCCGATCTCCATCGTGAGCTCCTCGAGGTAGCACCGCGCGCTGACGCCGCTGGCGTAGGACAGCGCGGCCATGAACGCGAGCACGAGGTGGCGCGGACGCGGGGTGCCACTCATAGCGCCAGCCCCAACTCGTCCACGTACCGCCATAGCCGCTCGTTCACCGAGACCCACGGATACGGCGCTGCGTCGCCGGCGCGGATCGCAGCGCTGATCGTTTTGCTGCGCTCGCGCATGCCGAGGCGGGCCGGCATCTTATCTCGTGGCGCCGCGCATGCAGTAGACTACTTCATTGCTAGTCAGCACGGAAGTGCACTCTAACAACTGAAGAAATTCAGCGCCGAGTTCATCCGTTGGCAAACGCATCGCGGGGACCGGGAGCGGCACTCCTAGCGAGTCGCTGCAAGCGCGCAGATCACTATTTACGCGACTCGCGAGCAAGATCTGGTCTAGTGGAGTAGACGTCGTTGCCTGTGCTCCACAGTCCTGCGTACAGGACGCATCTGCCTCTTCCTGTGAGGCGCCAAAACCGCAGTGCATCTGCCACACTCCAGGTATCTCAGCAGTTACGGTACAATACATCGGTTGCACGTACTCTGGAGGTGAGCACGCTGATCCGGCCGTCGCCGGGGACGCAGCAGTGACCGTTACGATAAGCGATAGTACCAAAGCCTTCATGATGGATTCCTTTCGTTAAAGATTCGTAAAGGTGGTGAGCGGTGAATCCGTGGAGCCGCAGTTCGCGGCCCACGTGTCGTTGACACGATCGACGTCGAATGCGGTGAAGCGTGGCGGACCGATCATGCGGCGCCCTCCGGGATGTACAGGTTTGTCGGGTTGTCCCTGTGGAGTTGGACCGCGCCGAAGATCGGGAGCTGCCCGTCGGTGTCCACAAAGCCGTACGCGCGCGTATCGAACGGGACCGAGATCAGGTGCTCACCACGCCTCGACGGGATGCGAGCGCGCAACCTTCCACGATCAGCCAGTAGCGTGGCGAGCCGCTCAGATCGGTCGTTGATCGCGTCGACGTCGAACAGCCACAACTTCTCGTTCGGCGACGTCGTGCCACATGCTCGATTGTATAACGACTTCATTCCGGCCCAATTCGCGGTCAATGATGCCTCGACAACCATGCGTGTGAACGTCGCGCCAACCTTGGCGTAGCTGCGAGGCGCAAGCCGGGTGCACGCGCGGACCTTGGATAGGTCGCAGAGCTGCTTGATCGTCGGCCATTGCTCTCGGAATTCTTCGGCGCTGCGGTGATAGAAAGTCCGCAGTAAGCGTACGCCGTTGTTTCCCTTGCGCTTCATCCGATCTAGCATCTCAGTGTAGATGAACGTATCACCGTCGGCGGCGGCCGGGCAGAAGCCAATTATCAGGTCTGAGTTGTCGATGGTGGTCATGACTGAATCTCCCCTTCGCACGCCACCGGCTCATCACGCACCAGAGCGGTCCACCACCACGCGAGTGGTCCCGACATGCCGTAGTCTAGTATTCCGCGCCGCATCTGGTGTGCGATGCGGGAGAGCCGGGCATCTTCTGGTTCGCCGTTTAGGCGATCGAAGATACGCGGCGCGGTCATCTCAGCCTCCATCCGCTGTGATCCAGCAGTTTGCCGTTAGGAGCGATCACGTGCAGCGCAGAGAGCCGATTCGCACGCCACTTCCTGAGCGCCATGAACGTGGTAGCCCACGTTCCGCCATGCGGCTGCGGCTCCGGTTCTAATGGCATCGAGATCATGACGCCACAGGCGGACGCAACCTCGCTGACGATCGTCGCGTTGCGCTTCATGTGCGGCAGCGGATCGCGCGTCTCGTCGCAGGTGACGTCGGCGCGATGATCGGTAGGCAGTCCGGGGTGCCCAACAATACGAACCGGACCACCTCGCGGCTCCCGACAGATCGCATGGAACTGCGCATCGCCACCGATGCACATGCCGTGGTGCGCGGTGAATCCGTCGAGCCGAAATGTCTCACCCAGAAGCCAACGAAGCGTATCAAGCTGCGCGTCAGTCGCGCCGTAGCGGGTCGCGGTGCAGCCAACGCGCATCACGCTCTCCACGGCGAGCGATACCGCTCGAACAATTGATCGATCTCCGACGCTCGAGCCGCGATGTACCCGAGCTCGTGGTGATCCGCCAGCGGCGATTGCGCGATCTCCAGCGACCGGATCCACAGTAACGCGCAATGGAAATCCACACGCACGGGGTGACTCATTGGTTAGCTCCGTTCACCGCGCGCAACTGTGCTAGCTGCCGAGCACTCCACTGCGCGGCGAGGCGCGCCTCGTAGGCTTCAATTCGGTGCAGATTGCGCTCGCGGCGAAGCGCAGCGATGCTGTGTTGGGCGCTCGCCAACGACTCGCGAAGTGCACTGACGTTGCGGAGCGTACGCAGATACATGATCAGTACACCTAGCACTAGGCCGGCCAATACGAAACAGAACGCGCTCAGAGCGATCATGGCTGGCTCTCCACTGCTACTCTCAGACGCCGCATATCATCGAGCAGCGTCGGACGTGACTGCGCGCGCCGCTGGCGGATCTCGAGCTGGATCTCGGTGCGCGCCTGACGCGCCTCGGTGAGGCGATCTCCGATCGAGTCCCTGGCCGTCTCCAGTCGCGCGATGTCCTCGGCGATTGCATCATCGGCTTGACGGAGCTCGGCGATTCGACTGATGTTGGGCTCCTGACAGTCCGTTCCCTGCTCGATACCGAGGGCATCGTTGATCTGGTCGACCAGCGCGCTCCGATCGACCTTTCCGGCGAGCAGCATGCAGACCTGCGCATGGCTTACGTTCGACCTCCGCGCCAAGTCTCGCCGCGACATCCTCCGCTCCTCGATAGCCTCGGAGACCGTGCGGCGCCATTCTTCGGTGACCTCGGTGATGGTCACGGGGCCCTCATGATCGTACTGGAGTCGGAGGTCGTGGTCGGCAGTCGCGGTGCGTGTGGACGCGCCTCGATCATCGCGATCGCGCCGTGCAACGAGACGAAGGTCCGGTTCACCGAGCGCTGCATGGCGCCGATCTCGTCGTCTCGATCCGTAACCGAGATCTTGACTGCGAGCTCGCTGGTGTCCGGGCTCTGGCTCACTCGATCCATCTCGGTCGAGAGCGCGACGAGCGGACGGATCATGCGCCGACTCAGCAGAAACATCCCTGCGATAGCCAGCAGTACGAGCGCGCCGAACGTTACCGACAGTCGCATGATCAGGTCATTGCGCTGCGCCGTGATCCGGTCCTGCGATACGCCGACACGGAACGCGCCCCAGTGCTGCCCATGGACGAAGATCGGCGCGGCAACGTCCCAGGCCAGTTCTCCGGTGTCGCGGGGGTATTGCTGGACGAGCACACCAGATCCGGCGTAGCCAGCAGCCGCGACAGGCTCCGCGCCCGGGTAGATCATCTTGCCTCGAGACAGCTGAGGGTCGGTAGCGTCCCCTTTCGGTGGTCCGTCCTGACGAGAATTCGTCGTCGGAACATAGCCGCCGCTGGCACCCGACTCCAGGCGGATCCGCATCATTCCCGAAGCGAACAGGCAGTCACTACACGAGCCGACTACCGCGTCCTCGATCTGCTGGATCCCGTGCGAGTCCGTGTAATCGGACAGCAGCGATCGATACCTGGCGTGCTCGACCTTGACCGAGAATTTGATCTCATCGAGCCGTGGGTGCACGACGTCATCGATCGTCAGCTTACCCGCCTCGACTGCATCGTCGAGGAGTCGACCATACGCCGCGGCGCTGGCGAGGGCCGTGGTTTGCGCATCCTTGACACGAGCCCCTGTGACCACGTCCATTTCCCGGGCCGTCACGGCGGCACCGGCCATGGCGAGGAGTAGGAGCATGATCGCAGCGGAGAATACGGAGAGGCGTACGGAGATTCGCTTCATGGGATCTTTCTGGCGCGATAGGAGTCGAAGCAGGTGCATCGCGCCGACACGCAACCATGGTCACACAGTCGCATCGTCTCCACCATCGGAACGACGTCATCAATGTGGTCGACACCGGTCTGATTCACGACGTGACGGATCGTTGCGCTGGCGGCGCGGAACTCTTCGCGTAGCCCGCGGATATCATCGGACGTGACCGTCGCCGGATCGCGATCGCCATGCGTCTCGTCGAGGTAGGCCAACTGTAGCGCGCGGAGAGCGTACTCCGCAGCAAGCGCGCGACCGCGCCAGTCCTGAGTCGGCTCCTCGCACCTGTCGTGGCGGTTCCAGAGGCGCCAGCACAAGTGCTGGCCGTCACCTTCCGGAATCGTGTCGTAGTCTGCCTGCGTTGCCGTTGACTTATCGCAGTTTTCGCAGCGGTCAGCCATGGGGCACCTCAAACGGACGACGCCAGGCCAGTTCGAGCCCGCCGGCGATCGACAGGTTGGCCAGCAACACGGTCAGGTCGTAGTCGGTCTCATAGCGGATCGCCTTCATGCCTGGCCCGGTGAGCACCCACTCGGCGCGGTGCCAGATAGCCGGATCGTCGCCGTAGGTCGTGCTGGTGATGATGTTCACGGCTCCTCCTTGACGTGCTGGCCGTGGCCGTCTCCTGCGGTGCTCCAGCGGCGTGCCCGGTTGATCGCCATCTTGGCGTCGACTAGGTCAACCTGCTCTTGCCCGTGTGCGCCTGGGATGCCTGCGAGCACGATCTGCACGTCGGCTACCTCGGTGCCAGCGCGCGGATCGTTGTCGTCGATGATCAGCGCTTCGATCAGCTCGGCGAGTTCCTCGGCGGCGCGGATCGCACGGGATAGATTGGGGCGAAGGACGGCTGGCTCGTCGACGATCGCAGTCTTGGCGTGCCACATTGCGCCGCGCATCGCCTCATCGCTGCGATCGACACGCTCCCATGTCGTGGTGGCCGGACCGAACGTCTCGTTCTGCCACTGCGCGATAGATGCGGTGGTTTCCTTCACGTCCTCACCTCTTCCTGTGCCGCGAACGCAATCACGGCCTGCCCCGCTTCGGTCAGCGGATGATGCCGCTTCGGGGCCTTGGAGGCGGCCCAACTCTGACCCGTTGGTCCCGGCTCCGGCGACGGCTCGATCCATCCGAGGCGTAGGAATGCGCGGCGCATCGCCGATGGGATCCTGCGAGTCGGATCGGCATGAAGTCTCCGAAGCATCTCGAGCCGCCCCGGGTTGAGCTCTGGCGCGAATCTCGACGCAGCCATACGCTCGGTGTGACACGACACCATCGGCTCTCCACCTGTCGATACGCAATGGTCGAACATCGCCGAGCCGCAGTGGGCGCAGGCGACGCGGCGTCCAGTGCTGGCGATTGAGGTTCCGCTCATGGGCGGACCGCGGAGAGCGCCATGGCGAGTCGCTCCCCTTCTGGGGTGCCGGCCACGGAGTCGCGCCATGCCAGCGCCGCGGCCACGATCTCGAGCAGCGCCGGTGCAGCGTTGCGAAGGTCGGCGATCGCGATGGCATCGGAGGCGACGCCGAATGGAGAATTGCAGCAACCGCAGCCACCGATCACGAGCGTAGCAGCGGTTCCCTGCTTGCTGTCATCGACAGTAATACTGACGTCTTCGGCGCTCGATGGCGCGATTTCGGTGTAGACAAGCTTCTCATTCATCTCGTACTGCCATGAGCCAGCCTTCCAGGGACCGGCGGTCATGCTGGCTACGGACCGCTGCAATTCGTCGATGCTCGGCATCATGTCGTCTCTCCTTTGTCGGCCGTCGCTGGCGTCTGCTGCGCCCTCACGCCAGCCTCGAACCCTCGTCTGTGTGCCATCGCGAACAGGTACGTGTCCGCGATCCACACGGCGCCGACAGACACCGGAATCCACCACCAATGAATCACGCCTCACCGCCATGTGGTCGCCCAGGCGTCAGCCAGCTCTGCGCCGCGATGGAAGCGGACAAGCGGGCGTTCTCAGCCTCCAACTCGCAAACACGCCTCGCGGACCATTCCGCGCTGGCGAACCTCACCGCTGCCGCGAAGCGTTCCTCGCGGAGGTCGATGCGCAGCGCGGTGATGATGCGAGCCGATGACCGGATGGCTTGCAGCGCGACGAGGAGCGACAGGATGGCGAGGAGCGCGATCATCAGGTGCCGCCCAGGATCCGAGAGATCACGGCGCGGGCTGCGTTGACCATAGACGTGTGTTTCCTGGACACGCTGTCGACGCAGCCGGCGACCGGGTTGTTACAGATCAGGCGATCGGCGTATCTGAGCGCGTCGATGTCTGTGTCGGACAGTACAGATCGATCGTCGAGGCGTAACAGCAGTGCATCCCGCTCCGCCACCAACGCCGCGGCGACCTGATGCGCATGATCGAGCTGAGCCGACATCTCCGCGACCGCCTGTACGTGTTCGCATCTCTCGTCGACGATGATAGTCACTGCGGCTCCTCCGTGCCGCACACGTCGCTGCCTCCGCCGCCGAGTGTGCCGCCGCCGCCGCCGGGCGGCCACGGACACACCGCTGGGCAACTCGCTCCGCCAGATCGACCGCCGCATCCGTCACTGCATGTGGCGTAGAAGGTGACCGGGACGGTCTGCGGTCCAGCGCCCCGCACGCCGCCAAGACTGGCAGACGCCAGGAGACGGATGGTGTCGGAATTCAGGTGCAACTTCTTGTCGTGTCGCTTCATTTGATCCCCATCGAGATTGTTTCAATCAGTTGCATGATCGGCACCCCTGTATTCCTGGAGCAAGCGGACAACCTTGCGTACGTATCGCCCGACACCGATATGCTGCCGCGTGTGGATCGGTTGTGTGGCGATCGCTGCATCACGGCTCCGCACCGAGGACATGGCGCCGATGGTGCAGCGAGCCCCAGGGTGCTGACGCTGATGCGCCCGTGACTGGGGCAAGTATATTTGGCCGGTCCGCTCATGACGCTACGGAGATCCGCCGTTGCCGCAGTCGAGCGACGCAGCGTTGCACGTCGGCATGTTCACCGACATGAACTGGCACTGATTCGCTGTGCATGCAGCATCGAAGCTGTTGCAAGTCATGACCCGCGAGCAGTCGCAGGTTGCACCGAACGTTGGGTTCGGCACGGATGCGCCGCCCCATGCCCTGCCGAGCTGCGGAGAGGTCAGTGAGCGGACCGCTTCTTTTCGAAGGTGTAGCCTTTGGGAGATCTTGTGCATGTTGTCCTCTAAAACGGTGAATCTGCCACTGGTTCGTCGTCAGTCGTGACGAGCTGCGGCTTGGTGTCGTATTCCTCGATCACTGTCGTAGACTTGCGCTCGGATCCGCCGGCGGCCCGAACCGCCTCGATCACGGCCTTCGCCGCGCCGCGCTTGCCCTTGAGCGCCGCGTCGAGCCGAGTCTTCGTGGCGACACGCGCGACCGCAGCGTCGGCCGTTGCTTGGTCGTGCAGCCGCTTGACGGTCTCGTAGACCACGTCACCGTCGAGCTTTTCGTTGCCGAGCTTGTGGTGCGGGCCGAATGTCTTGCCTAAGCGCAGTTGGATCGGTCGCTCAGCGGCCCGCGCATGCAACGCGGCGTTGAGCCTTGATACAACAATCTTGATCCGCTGCAGTAATTCATACGCCTCCGCCGCTTCGGTGTCGTCCTGGAACGGGATCATCGCTTCGATGCGTACCGCGATCTCTCCGGTTCCAGCCTGAATCGCGAGTGCTTTTTGTTCGGGGCACGACAAAAACGCGTGGCAGTATTTGCAGTGTGGTCCGGTACGCAACGTTTTGTCGGTTGAAATCAACATGTCCCGCAACCGAACGAAATGAGCGTCGAGTTCGAGCACGCCAAGTGTAGCGATGTCAGCAGGAAGCCACGACGCACCGAGATAGACGATTGCTACGGTGACCTCGTCACGACCAGAAGCTCGAGCAACCGCGAGCGCTGCGCATGCGAGCTGCCGGTTGTCGGCTGCGGACGTGACTCGCTCAAAGCCCTTGTAGTCCACGACGAGGATTCGCCGCTCGCCGTAGACGATCAGGTCAATCGTCCCAGGGATCTCGAACGGTCGAAGTCCGGTGTAGTCGCGCCATGCGATGTGACCAAGAGCGCGCGCCGTGTCGTCGCTGGTGTCGATCGCCATGGCACATTCAGCCGACAGAACATCGCCGGGCTCGAGGAGCTTGCGTACCTGCCACGGAAGATCTTCGTTCGCGCCAAGCACCACCGCCGCTTCCGCATCCCCGTGCCGATCGTTGCCCTGATCAGCATACGTCGTGTGGTAGTCGTGCTGCGGCAGGTGAGCGGAGCCTGGGCATGCCAGGACGCGCTCCACGGACGAAAACGAATGACGGATCATGGCTACGGCGCCTCGGTCCAGGAGCTCGGCGCCTCTTGGTCCACGACGAGTCTGTCGTGATGTTCCAGCGCGTCGCACAGCACGCCAATCACCTCTCCTTCGTTGCGCATGGCGATCGCCTTTCTGACCGCCTGCAGTACGACGCGCGCTGCATCGAGCTCGTTCATGATCGAGCGCAGCGCGTTCGATGCCTCGCCTTGCGGAGGATGCCAATGTTCGTCGTATCGCAGGATGCTGACCCTATAGTCACCAGATGGGACGACGAAGGTGAACTTGCCTCCATCAACACGGACACGGCGATCCTGATTGTTCACGACACCTCACCCGTGCTTGCGTCGGATTGCGTCACGGGGACCACAGGCGGCATCGCTTCGACCGATGACGAACCGCCTGATGTAGGGCGCCGCTTGAGGTCTGCCACCTTGGCCTTGTACTTCGCGTTGATCGCCTCGTACGCGGGATGTCCGGGCTTGAGCCCGCGCTTGGAAAAGCGATTGGCAATCACTTGGCATTCGGACATCGAGTCTGCGACGTCCAGTTCGGCGAACTCCTGGTAGTCGCTGGTGTTGAACGGCGGTGGAGTCGTTTGTGCGTCGGTGAACTCGGCGTCGATGACATCGGATTGCGTAGCGGCGGATGAAGCCTGCGCCACAGTGCTCGGCTCGCGATCGGCGATCTCGTCACTGGTGAAGCAGCCAGCGAGCACGTCCGGGTAAACGTCGCGTGCGAGCTCTGACTTCGCACGCGACGCCAGCATTGCGCGCGGAAAGGTCCGCCAGTTGTCCTTCTGGTGCAGCGCCGCTGACTTGGCCATCTCGATCGTCCACGTGCACTTCTGCTCGGGCTCTCCTCGGCGCTTCGTCACGTACGTGACGCTCCTGTCGGTCCCCTCGCCGGAACGGCGGAAGTACTCCGCCTTGCCACTGCCGAGCACGACCGCGACCATGGCGTCTGCGGTCATCACCGGCTTGCCAGAGATGATGTTGAAGCTACGTAGCGACGCCATCGAGTACAGGCCGAGTTCCTGACCGGCCATGATCTGCATCAGGACGTCTGGAACCTTGCCCTTGAGGGCGTCGGGCAGTAGGGAGGACTTCGCAAGACGTTCCGCGAGGTCAATCACTTCGGCGAGGGTGCGCGGAACGATAACCGTCGTAGTCTGGCGGACCAGTGCGTTTTCTTCGCTCACCGCAGCACCTTGGCGATCTGCGCGACGGTGCGGTCATACGCTGACGAGCAGGAGATGAACGGGATCGCATCCTCGTCACCCGGCGGCGGAATGTCATCCGATGGCGGCGCCCCACTGTACATCTGACCGCTCTGACCGCCGGCGTCTTCCGCCAGTGCGGCACGCAGGGCAGCGTCGGAATCGGTCAGGTTCTCCTGGCTCGACGCCTTGAGTGGCGCCGGACCGCGACCGATGCTGTTCGGCTTCACCCAGATCGGCGCAGGCCCAACCCTGCCGCCGCGGTCCCACTCGTCAAACCTCTTCCCCCTCCTCATCTCAATGTGCTTGATCTCGATGGTCGACTCGCCGCCGGTTGCCTTGACCCATTCTGCGACATCGCTCTCGATCGTGGCCAGCGTCTGGCATTTCCAGCCAACCGCCTTGCAGGTCCGCGCGATGTACGGCGCCTGCTTGTTGTTAACCGCCTCTTCGTACGTGTACATCTTCCCTTTGTGCTCACCCTTGGTGATCTCGACATTGATCCGAACCACCGGGATATTGCGACTGTCGTCTCCGTAAAAACCGTCGAGAACTTTGCATGGCCAAAAACCAGCTGCGATATCTGACATTTTTGTGTGTCCTTGTATTTTCCGTCGGTGGACCGCTGACGAGTCGAACGTCAAAACCCGGTCGATCCAGATCTCGGCAGGCTGTCCTGGCTCAGCCTTGGGTGTCTCGTCCGTCCAGCTGGGATTAGCAGCATGCAGCCGGATCGGCACAACCGAGAAAGCGATTATAGCCCTAGAGCGGACTCGTTGGGCAAGAGTATAAGGCCGTCCGTGAGTGAGAACGCAACGCGGCAATGGGAGTGCGACTGAGTGTGGCATCCGCAAAGCTCGGCAACGGCGCTGCCGGATCTGGCGATCCAGACATCGATGTTGTGGCGAGACAGGGATACCTTCACGTCCGCACCACACGGCGCATGCGAACAGTTTCCTCGCGCCCGATCACTGGAATGCGAGATCCCAGCGATTGTCGACGGGGCCATGCCGACCAAACGATCAGGGCAGCGCACCCGATCGCGGTTCCGGTCATCGAGTACCATCCGGTCGACCAGAAGCTAACCTGGCCGACGAACAGGGCGAAGAGGACGAGCAGAGCGGTCACTTGACGGCTCCGAGGAGGCGGTCGATGAGCGCGCATGCGACATGGACATCCCGGACTGCAGTTCCGACTCTCCAGTCGTGGCCACCCTCATCCAGGTGGAGGCGGATCAACTGAAACCCACGTAGTTCTGCGTCGGTAATCGTGTACGCACCGATCGGCGACGACGGCGCCAGCCGCAACCTCGCCAGTTCACGTAGCCACGCCAGACCTCGCTCGACGCGAGCGGTCCGCATCGCCTGGTCCTCCAGGATCTTGATCTCAGTAGCGAGACCGTCATCGGTCGCAGTGGACTGCCTGCCGATCCACCCCATGCCAGCGCGTTCTGCCTCGAGATCGGACTCCAACTTTCGGATGCGCTCTGCGTATAGCTTCGCTTCTTCGATGCGAGCCCACAGAGCCTCGCGAAGTGCCACAAACTCGGCGGTCCGCTCGTCCCTGCTCCGCTTGAGCTCATCCAGCGCATCGCGTAGTTGTGGATCGATTTCGGTCTGCAGCCAGCTGTCGAGATCGTCGTCGGTGATCACGGTCCACCGTCCGGTAGCGACATGACGCCGTCAGCGCCGACGTACCCGCCGCGCAGGTTCGCGCCGCGCAGGACGAGCGATTCAACCGCTTCACGAATCGGCTGAGTCGACCCGTCTGGAACATCGACGGTGCGGATGCCTGCGTCGGTATAGCGGTTTTTGATTGTAACGATCATGGATTTCTCTCGATCTCTGTCGTGTCAGGCGGGACATTCGGCCACTGATCCGCGAGTGGCCGGTCGATGGACCATGGGTAATAAGTCTCACCGTGGGTCAACATCGAAAGCCATCCCTCGGTATCGATCCACGCGTCGAGGGCATACCCGACCCGCGCGAGAGTTCTGGCTATGTGATCGATAGTCTCCGCGGCATCCGAGTCATTGCTCGGGACAATACCCTTGGTGGCTCCGCATCTACAACTGTAGCCGATCCAGAGATCGGACAGATCACCGGTATACTGGTACAGCGAACTCTCGAAATCGGTGCTAGTTCCATCGGCATAGGCGTACGACCACCGATGACTACACTTATCAGTCACCTCAACACCTCCTCCGGTATCCCTGCCGTGTTGACGTCATCCGACATCATGGGCACGGCCTCCCGGCTCGCAATCACCGCTGCAATGTAGCCTCGCCGTTTCGACTGCATCAGGCCGCACGAAGCGGCCATGCTGCTATCCGGATCCGGGCAGCTCATGGCGATCTCGCCGATGGCATCACACAGCGCGGCGATGGCAGGCATCGGACGGCTACCGGCCGCTGCGAGGGCATGCGCGGCCAGCGCCTTGATCAGTCCGTTGTCGGTCACGATTTCACCTCCGTGCACGCCGCGTCCGTGCACGCCGCATCCACGATCGAAAGCCGCCGACCGATTCGCGAGGCCAGCCGAAGCGCGGCGTACAGCGCCGTGGTGATCTTCACGACCTCGACGGGTCGTCGATCCTCGAAGGCGACGTCGTCGGCAGGCGGCACCGCGAGATCCGCCGCGAGCTCGGCGACGGTCCGCCCGGTGATTGCCAGCGCGGCGCGACCAAACATGGCATCAAGCCTGTCCCGCGCTGCCAGCTCCGCGGCCACGTCGGCGATGTGAAGCTGCAGCGCTCTTCGCGCCCGCTCGGAGCGCTGGAATGAATCACGCAGATCCAACAGCGTGCCGCAGAGCTGCAGGACATGGCGCGGCGACCCGAGCAGCATGCCGAGCTCCGGGCGAGACGGGTCGGCGGCGACGTCGGCCATGGCGAGCATGGAATCAGTGAGTCGACCGAAGTCCGGATCGTCGAGATCGGGCAGCGGGGTGACCGGCTCGCGGAGCGCCGGGAGATCCATGCGGGTCCCGGTGCGTGACATGATCTCGACAGCCTCGTAGGGCGCCGTAAGATGGCCATCTTCGTCGTAAAACGGGTGAAGCATTTGCTGAATCCTTGTTGTGGAGCCGCGGGATGCGGCGCAGTCAGTTCAGTCGACGACCGGAAACTCGCACTCGGTGGCCGCGCTCCACGCGGCCCGAAACTCCTGCCGATCACTGCACAGATCGATCAGATCGCTTCCGGCGTCGCGATCGCTCGCTCGAAGGTCGCCGAGCCTGCCATAGAAGATCGCCCAGATCCTCGCCGTGGGCGACCGCGGATCATCTACGCCAACGAACGACTGCTCTGCGGTATCGCGCAGATACCTGATCACGCAGGCGACCTCCGCGGCGCTCTGCTCCCGAGCGGTCACTGACTGGAACGCGACCCGGCTGTCGAGGCCGATTGCGGCATAGGAGGTATGGCGCAGCGCGTGGTCGGAAGTGGCGATGGCCACGCGCTGGCAGTGGGAGACGGCTGGGGTCACGACCGCACCTCGTCCCCGCCGAAAGTCGGAAGATCGCGGGTTCGCGTGCGGCCAATCGTCGGCAGCACCATAGTGACGGTGTGGCTCTCCGTGCGCATCGCAGCGCTCGGCGACGGCGGAGCCAATGTGCCCTGTGCGACGAGCTGATCACGCGGAGACCAGCCGGTGGGGAGGACTTCGGTGGTACGTCCGGGTCGGTTCGTCATATGCACACCGTGCACTCTCCAAGCCCCGCCGTCAACCCCTAAAATGCACTCTGTGCAACAGCCGCGAATCTATTGAATGTTTCCCGTCGGGATCAACGCGGCTCGAGCGAGCAGATCGGCGGGGGACGTCACCGGGGTCTCGTAGATCGAGACGTAGACCAGCATCAGGTGCAGCACAATCTGAAATCTCGCCGGATCTATGGCGATCAGCTTACGAGCGGCCTCGGCGAGTGCCTCTAGCCCTGACTCCACTGCCACCGTGCGGATCGCCATTGGTCGACGACACTACCGCAGTGAGCGATTTTGTCACAATGCCTCGTGCGATTTCTTTTTGCGCCACCCCGTCGATCACATCCAGGGCTTCTGCTCTGGCAGCGTGTGCCGCAAGTTCCTCCTGTGCGCGACGTACAACAGCGAGCATTTCGGATGCCGCGCGTTCCGTCGGCGCGATGAAAAACGGAGGTGGTACGCCGAGCGCCGCGCTGATTCCGTTGGCGAGGGCCACGCTTCGACCGACACCGTCCTTGAATTTCGAGATCGAATCAGACTTCCACTCATGACCGTTCGGTCGTCCAGCATGCGCGCTTGCAGCGCGTGCAATATCTGCGTTCTTGATCGAAGGGCTGTCGAGCAGTGGGATCGCCTTGCGGAGCCACCACTCAGGTAGATCCGGGTTACCGGCTCGCTCTTTCCTAGACATTACAAAATATTACGCGATGACGCGTGGCTACAGGATACATGACCATTGACGTTGCACGGTGCACACTGTACAACGAACAGAGATGTCGGATCCGAGAGATGCCCTTCGCGCTGCGATGCGCGATCGGGGCTACACGCACGAGCGACTGCTGCTTGAATCGGGCCTGAAATGCGATCTAAGCTCCCTGAACCGCAAGCTAAACGGCGGTCAGGGACTCGAAGCACATGAGGCACGTGATCTTGCACGCGTACTCGGCGTGCGCGTCGCCGGCATCGACCGCATGCTGGCGCTGGCCGACACCATCGGCGCCATTGCGACGTGGCCCGCGGATCGAAGGAGAGGTGAGTCATGATCGTAGGCGAAACAAGTAGCCACCCGGGCGATGGTCCACAACAGGACCATGCGTACAGTGCAACCGGAAAGCAATCCGGAGTGTTGTGGTCGGTCGTCGCGGCGTACGTCGCGATCGTCGCCCTCGGACCGCACGACATTGCCTGGCTCGCTCTGGTCGGCGTGTCGTTGTCTGCCACGGCTCTACTGATCGTCATCCTGGACCGGGACGCATGACGCCGGAAGACGTAATCGTGAGGATGAGCAGACTCAGAGTTCCGCTCGCGCATGTCGCGGCGCATCTGGCCATGCACGATCGGATCTCGATCGCCGCAGCGGCTCGCATCGTCGCGGATCTGACAGGCGAGCGCGTCATGGCAGCTGCTGCTGTCGCGGCGTGGCGGAAGCTGTACCCAGGTCGCCGGCCATTCGACCGCGAGCTACGTCCGCGATCGTCCAATTCGCAGTCGGCTAAGGCCGTCGAGTGGATCGAGGCCAACGGCGGGTCGCTGACCGACGGTGCACTTAGGTTCGGCGTCACCGCACAGTCAGTGTCTCGGCGCTGGCATCGGGTCCACGGGGACACTCCGACGCCGCTGGGACAGCGCAGCGCCCGGGTACGAGTCGAGGTGGTCGAGCTGCTACGGCGAGGCATGAGCCTGCGAACTGCGGCCCGCGTCGTTGGGACCTCGCACAGCACTGCGGAGCGGTTCGCGAAAGCCGCTGGAGTCTCCACGGTAGAGATTGCTGCGCAGCGGAGAGCGGAGGTCCGCCAGCGGATCGTCGCGGAACTGGCTGCTGGAGCGACCCTGCAGGATGCCGGGATCAACGCTGGCGTCTCTCGTCGCCTCGCGACGTGCCTCGCCGCCGAGGCCGGCGTCCGTCCTGCAGCACGGAGCAGCCGCCGCGACGGGTGCATGGCTCGCGCAGTAGCGCTGGTCCACGGCGGGATGAGCGTGGTGGCGGCTTGTAGGTCCGAGCGCTGCTCGGAGACGGGCGTGTACATCAGGACCAGGGAATTGAGGCAGAGGTGACCCGCCGAGAGCGTCGAGCCGCGGTGATCGCGAAGCGGCTGGCAAGCAAGACGCGCGGCGCGGTACCACCGCTGCTCGAAGGATCGGCACGAGCCGATGATCCGAAGTGGCATGTGGTGTGGGTGGACACGGATAAGGAGCAGATCTGATGATGCGATGGGTTCGAGGCTGGAGTTTATTCGACTGGGTTCTCTTGGTTATCGTGATCACGTTCGCCGCGAGCCAGTTCAGCTACGCGGTCGACTGGGTAGATCGACGATCGTGTCGCACCAACGGCGGCCGAGTCATTGAAAGTGAGCATCATGACTGGCGCTGCGCAACGACACCGCCAGAGCGTGCGCCGTGAGCGCCCCACCATGCATCTGGTGCCACGACGCCAACTGCTCACCGAGGAATTCACCCGAGCATTACTGCCTGGACTGCGAGGCGCCACTCGAACCGTGTCAGTGTCGTTCGGGCTGCCCAGGCGGACAGTGCTCGGGTGGATGTCGCTCAACTCCAGAGGTCGGGTACATCCCATGACAATCTCGATCACCGTCCACTCGGCCCGCGAAGTCTCCGTCCACGATGAGCCAGGCCCGATCGCTCGACTCATCGGACGGCGCCGCAGGGACTATGCCGCCTTCCTCGCCGTCGATGACTGGTTCGGGCCGGACAACCGATCACTGCCGGATCGGCTGCAAGATCGGATCGATCGCGCAGTGACGCGGTGGTTCGCGCAGAACCGAATCGACGGACTCAAGAGACAGTAGTTCCCGACACCGTCGGGTAGGAGCTCACAGGTGACATACACGAGTCGTAGGCCGCGCGTCCTGGTAGACGTCGACGGTGTGCTGGCCGATTTCATGGGCGCAGCGCTGAAAATCATCAATCGAGAGCTCGGGACTCTTCACGTTATCGAGGACGTGACCGAGTTCGATTTCGCCAAAGCACTCGGCCTGAGCGCCATGGATGCCACGACGGTCAAACGCGCCATCGGCAACGAACCAAGGCTTGCGGCCGGACTCGGCGTTCTGGCCGGCTCGGTTGATGGCATGCGCGCGCTACGCAGCGTCTCCGACGTCTACATCGTCACTTCATCCTGGGACAGCAACGAGACATGGGAGTTCGATCGCAAGGCGTGGTTGCGCAGGAACTTCGACATCCATCACCACGAAATCGTGTTCACCGCGGCCAAGCATGTCTGCGGAGGCGACTTCCTCGTCGATGACAGGACCGAGACGCTCGTGCGATGGCAAGCCGAGCATCCGAGTGGCCGCGCTGTGCAGTGGCGGACGTTGCACAACCGGCGCGACGAGTGGAATGGAATCAGCACAGCGTCCTGGGGCAAGATCATCGATCTCGTTCGTCGTCGAGTCGGGTGTCCATGATCCGCGTCAACCACAGTATGATCGGCCCATTCGACGTGCGCTGCCCTACGTGCAGCGCAGGCATTGGCTCGGCATGCCACAGCGATCGTCGGCGATCGCTGATCGATCCGACTCCGCCGCCGCACCCGTTGCGAGTCACACGAGCAGCAAGAGGTAACAGATGATCCGCGTCACCATCGCCCTATCAGGCGACAGATTTCACTCGATCCTCGCCTATGTCTATGGGGACTGGGCAGTGCACAGCGACGGCACCCCCGAGGGGTGGAGAGTCACGCTGCTGAATTCCGGCCGCAGCGCGAACCCGATCAGCATGTCAAAAGCCGGCGCCCGGCGTGCCGCGGCCTGGCTCCAGAGACACATCACCCACGACGAGATCCTCGACTGGGCAGAGCTCAACGAAAGCGTCAAGGCACGGATCCAGCAGGGCATCGAGATCGGAGCGGATAAATGACCCAACGACGGTCCTACTCCAGGTGGAACCCTAAGACCGGAGATGTCGACTGGATCGATCCATCCACGCCGGTCACGCCGCCGCGGGTCCGCTCACGTATCGAGACTGACGATGAGGTCCGGGCACGGCTCACGCCAGCGCATCACGCGCAGAACCCGCACTATCCGCCGGAGCACTTCCGCGGGACGCATGGTCGATCGCTCGACGACTTGCTCAAGATCTACGGACTACCGCCCAGGCGGTATGTCGACGAGGTGATCTCATGAAGGCCCCCGGCAGACGCACTCGCGAAGATGCAGCCCTGATATGTGCGGTCGCAGAGAGCACGTTCGCCGGCATGGGATACCGCGCGATCGGAAGGTGGCTCAATGTCAGCAGAGCTGCGTGCGATCTTGCCATCAGCGCCGAGTCGGCAGTGTTTGACGTATCCGTCGATGGCACACAAGGCGATGCAGAGGCCGAATCTCTACTGCGCTGCGGCTGGTGCCCTGGTGATCTGATCGAGCGCAGGGGTGCGAAATGACCCCGCTCGCGCTCCACCGCGCCGAGGTCCGCCGTCTACGGGCCAGCGGCTACCACACCACGAGTCGGGTCCGAGTCGCGGTCCGCTACGCCGTGATCATGGACTGCTCCATCACCGAGGCGGCTCGTGTCCTCGGGGTCTCCGCCGGCGGCGTCTGGCATGCCTGGGATCGGATGTTCCCGGATCTACCGCATCCGCTGGAACCAGCGGGCCGGGCCGGACGCGGTGAGTACGCGCTCGAGCTCGTCGACAGTGGCATGTCCACGCGGGCCGCAGCCGCTACAGCCCGCGTGTGCGTTCAGACCATTTACGGCGCGCGATCGAGACGACGCGCGGAAGCGCGGGGGACGTGAAGCCGCTGCGCAAGATCGCCAGCGACGCGGTTCGTTTCTTCTCTAAGACCATGCGATCCGGCAATGGCCGTCTCGAGTGGATCGGCGGGATCGTTCGCGCTACCGCAATTCACATGGGGATATCGCCACCCACAGCATATGGTGCCGTGGGTGGTGCAAACTGGAAGTATGTAAAATGAGTAGCGCCTACAGCGTAATCGTCGCAGATCCACCTTGGGCACCGCGCGACAAGTTGCCTGGCAAGACCCGCGGCGCGGCCAAGCAGTACCGTGTGCTATCGACGCCGCAGATCTGCTCGTTCCTCGTCGACAACAGCGTCCGGGTCGCCGATAACGCGCTGCTGTTCCTCTGGAGGATCGCCAGCATGCAGCGCGACGCGCTGGACGTCGCGCTGGCCTGGGGGTTCGACGTCAAGGCCGAGTTCGTGTGGCGCAAGCTGACGCGGACCGGAAAACCGCACTTCGGCATGGGCCGATACGTCCGCAACGGTCACGAGGTGTGCCTGATCGGTGCACGCGGTCAGGCGGCCAAGTTGATCGCCAGCCACAGCGTGCGATCGGTGTTCGAGGCGTCGGTGCCAGCCGACGCAGACGGCAAGATCATCCACAGCAAAAAGCCCGAGGCGTTCTGGACCGAGGTCGTCGAGCCGCTGACCACCGGCTACGGCATCGAGCTGTTTGCGCGCACACGGCGACTCGGCTGGGACGCGATCGGCGATCAACTACCCGCGCAGGAGGCCACATGAGGCGCCCGGTCGCCGCCCGCCCCTCCTCCTGCGCGATCTGCGTCGATCGCCCGCCGACGGTGTACCGCCAGCTCGAGGGCGACGATTTCTCCTGCTGGATCTGCTCGGAGTGCGACGGGGAGTCGATCGCACCGGCGCGCCCGCGCCGTGACCGTGGCTACGAAGTCCCTGAGCGCTCGGTTCGGTCCGGAAGCACTCTCGAGCAGTTCAGAACCGGATCCGCTCTCGTGGCTCCCGCCACCTCGCCGCGCGTCCCGTACATCGGACGCGACCCGACGCCTGGGTTCTTGCTCGTCAAGGTCCCGCGCAGCCGTGCGCGAGTCCCCATCGATCGTCGCCAAGCGCTGGACACCCTCAGCGGGAAGCCTTGGTTCGCAGAGGTCCGCTACGTCGGCTGTGATGTTCGCTGGTACGTGTTCGAGCGTCCCGATGACAAGCTTTCCGCAGCCGCGCGGCGGGCACCGACGTACGACGTAACGGAAGCGCTGAAACAGATGAGTTCTACGTCGCGCGAGCGCGAGTATCAGGCCGACCGCCGCGATGCGGCGCGCGCCGCTGGCAGTTGCATCAACGAAACGAACGCGGGCACACACGGAATGGCGACGGATGGTGTCAGGTGTGCGACGTGCGCGGCAACGCATCGGAGGTCGGCATGAAGCTCATCGATCTCAAGGAACTCTGCAAGTTGTACATCCCCAAGGCGTCGAGGCACCCCGCGTCGATCCGCGGTCCCGGAGACTGGTGGCCGGCGCACGAACTCGGCCACCTGCTCACGGTGCCGCGGCGGACGATAGGTAAGCCGCTCTTCGGCATGGATACCACCACGGGCACATGGGCGCCGGACTTCGATCGGGTCTCCGCCTATGAGATCGCCGCGATGTTCATCAGCGAACGGCTGCTCGTGGCGTGCGGCAGGACCGACCTGTTCGACGAGGAGGTTGCCAACACGGACCCCGAAATCAAGGAGTACGGTTCCCGATCTCGCGCATCGCAGATCTTGCGCCGAAGGTGCCCGCGGGTATCGACCACACGCGCGGGGCTCGAGCGGATGTGCCGTCGGGCGGTGGGCAGATGACCCCTGTCTGGATCCGTACTCACCGCCAGTGGTGCGTGCTCCGCTACGCCGATCCGTCCGGCTGCATCTCCACGCTCTGCCTCGATAGCTATGAGCGGCCCACGGGCCTCATGCTGCGCACCACGGATCCAGGCGCGGATGCCTGCACCGCGTGCCGAAACGAGATCCGTGCGGGTACGCAGGGCGCGGCCGTGGCCGTCGGAAGAGTGAAGACAAGGGACCTCAGACCACCGGTTGAAGTGGAGATCGAGGAGTGGGGACCATGAAGCTAAAAATAGTCCCGATGACAGTGACAGCAGCAAGGGCCTTTGTGAAGGAACACCACAGACATCTTCCGGACATCCAGGGCGGACTATTCGCCGCCGGAGTATCGATTGATAACGAAACCAAGGGAGTGGCCATCGCCGGAAACCCAGCGCGCGTTTGGCAGGGAACGGGGCGAATCGTAATCGCACGTGTTGCGACCGACGAGACGCGCAATGCGTGCTCAATGCTTTACGGATCACTGTGTAGGGCAGCCGCTGCCCTGGGGTACATCGAAGCGTGGACGTATACGCTTCCCGACGAACCAGGAACGTCATTACGCGCGGCAGGATTCACGCTGATCGGCGTATCTGCCGGTGGAGAACACAATCGTCCATCGCGCCCACGCGGCCCGGCCGTTTGCCCACAGCCCAAACAGCGATGGATGAGGAAATTGTGACCGATCCATTTCACGAACTCTGCCAAATCCTGCGCGAGATCGGGGCAACGCTGACCTATTACGGCGGGCGGGGACCATTGAGCCGTTCGCCGGCGCCGCTGGGTACTCGCTCCGATACCCAGAGCGGCAGGTGATCCTCGTCGAGAAGTATCACGTCATCGCCGAGATCTGGCGGTGGCTGATCGGCGCCGACCCGGCGGAGATCCGCGCCATCCCGGAGGTCGATGCGGTCGCGGATCTACCCGAGTGGGTGCCACAGGGGGCGCGGTGGCTGGTGGGGTTCTCGATGAACTCGGTGGCGTCGACTCCGAGGCGAACACTATCTGCCGGACGACGGATGCTGCGAGCCGCAAACCGTCAGTTCGAGGGATGGACGCCGAGCCTGCGAGACCGCGTCTCCCAACAGGTCACAGCGATTCGGCATTGGCGCATCGTCGAAGGCGACTACACCGCAGCGCCAGATATCGAGGCCACGCAGTACATTGACCCTCCGTACCAAGGACGGCCAGGTTCTCACTACACGCATGGCAGCAGAAAAATCGACTACCCTGCTCTCGCGCGCTGGTGCCGCGCGCGCCGCGGCCAGACCATCGTCTGCGAGTCAGCCACAGCCGACTGGCTCCCGTTCGTGCCGTTCGGCTCCGTGCGTGGCATGTCCGGCGCCGCGTCCCGCGAAGCGATCTGGTGGTCGGACTCGGCGAAGCAACAAGAGCTGATGCCGTGGTGACCTCCGACCTCTGCTCCAATTGCCACCGCCCCGCGATCGCACTCGCCATCCTCACCCACCACACCGGTCCGTATCAGCTCTGCGCGAGCTGCTACGGGCATGACGGCGAGCGGCGCGCGCCCGCGCCGGCCTGGTCCACTGCACCGGCGCCAGCACCGAAGACATCCACCCCGCGCCATATCACTCGAGAAATGGACCTCAAATGACCGCCATCATCCTTCCGCGCCAGTACGGCGTAAAGCTCGTGTGCAATGGCTGCGGCGCGACCCAGCGAACCGCCATGTGCGGGATCCGCGCGAGCCGCAAATGGTTCGCTACCCATGGTTGGGGCCGCGGATCGTACCGCGGATCGCGCTACCGGACACCTACGACGTCGTATGACCTATGTCCGGTCTGCCTCGCCGTGGACCACACAGCCAAGGCAGCGCGCGGTGCCAGGCGCGCCGCGCAGATCACGGCCCGCGACGCGAAGAGGAAGCAACGCGCGGCGTGACCGCGCTTCGTCCATATCAGGAGCGCGCGATCGAAGCGCTCCGCCGCAGTTACACCAGCGGACGCCGCGCACCTTGCCTCGTTCTTCCCACCGGATCAGGGAAAACGGTCATCGCGGCCACGATCATATCCGGCGCTCAGGCGCGCGGAAACAGGGCACTATTCGTCGCGCCGCGTCGCGAGCTCATTCAACAGACCGTCCGCAAACTAGCCGACGCAGGGATCTGGGATGTGCGGGTAATCCAGGCGTCGAACGACACCGGTCGGCCCGACGCCCCGGTGATCGTTGGCTCGATTCAGACCCTGACCATGGCGCGCTGGCTCGGCCAACTCCCACCGGCCGAGCTCGTGATCCCGGACGAATGCCATCATCTAGTCTCCGATCACTGGAGTAAACTGGCCGCCGCTTATCCACAGGCGCGCTGGCTCGGGCTCACCGCGACACCAGAGCGCAGCGATGGCCGGCCGCTGGGCGATGTCTTCGACGATCTGATCGTCGGCGCTTCGGTTCGCGAGCTCATGGAACTCGGCTACCTCGTCCCATGCCGCGTCTTCGCGCCGCCAGAGGCGCTCGAAACCGCACAGCTCGCAACCGATCCGGTCGCGGCATATATGACTTATGGCGAAGGCGGCAGAGCCATCGTGTTCTGCGTCACCGTGGATCACGCGACCCAGGTCACCGCCGCGTTCATCGCCGCAGACATTCCGGCCGGCCTGGTCACCGGATCCTGCGCAGTTGCAGATCGCTCCAGTGTTCTGCAGCGCTTCTCCGCTGGCGAACTCCGGGTCTGCGTCAACGTCAACGTGTTGACCGAAGGCTTCGACGATCCGCCGGTGTCGTGCTGCATCCTGGCCCGCAAACCACAACACGCTGGCACGTTTTTGCAGATGGTCGGCCGCGTACTGCGCCCCGCGCCGGGCAAATCCAGAGCAACCGTCGTAGATCTCTGCGGCTCGGTACACGAACATGGTCCTCCTGACCTGGAACGCGAATACAGCCTTGACGGCAAGGCGATCAGCGGCGTCGGGCGCATTCCGATACGGCAGTGTCCGAGCTGTGGATGTGTGTTTCGCGCCGGACCGCAGGCATGTCCGGAATGCGGAACACAACTGCCCGCGCATGTCGTAGAGTCGCCACGATCGGTCGGTGTCGGGCTCGTCGATATCGCCACGTTGCCCCGCGCGCTAAAACGCGTCTATACCTTGTCAATCACGGCGAAATTCCCCGGTAGGTGCCATAAGTGCACCGGATCTATCGATCCTGGTCAGCAAATCTATTGGGCCAAAGGCGAGAAACCACGACACGTCGAGTGCCGTAACGCGGAGGCTGTATGAGCCGCTCTCAGCAAGAAACGTTGATCATGGATCAGATCCGGCTCGCCCTGGGCCGAGATCCCGGTGTGCTGTTGTTCCGGAACAACATCGGTTCAGCGCAGATGCACGGTGGGTTCCGCGTCACTTTTGGTGTCGGCGGCCCTGGCGGAGCGGATTTACTGGGCATTCTCGACGCGCGCCCGCTGGCCATCGAGGTAAAATCCGCCACCGGGCGGCAGTCACCGGAGCAGCGGCGTTTTCAGGTCCTGTGGGAAGCGCGCGGTGGGATCTATCTGATGCCGCGCAACGTCGACGAAGCGGTTGCTCAGGTATCCGATGCACGGTCCGCGTCTCGCGCCGGCGGCCAGTAATGGTCACGATCAGTCGCTTCGTCGGGCTGCTGAAGACGGACGCCGAGGCCATTCAGATCGATCTGGATCAATGGCTGGACTCGCTCGCGCTCGAGCCCAGCGAGGACTACTCGGGGCAGTTCTACCATCCCGGTTGGAGCCCGGTGCTCTACGACCCGCCGAAACGGGCCGCATCGAACGTGCGCCATGTCTATGCGCTCGTACTTGATCACGATGACGGCGCGACATGGAATTCCCTCGCGACGCTCTGGCAGCAAAGTGCCGGCGTTATCTACACGACGAAGTCTCACACCGCCGATAAGCCTAGATACCGAGTTATCCTTGCGCTGTCGAGACCTGTGTCCCCACTTGAGTACGCCAAGATTTGGCGCTGGGGGGCGGATCGCAGCGCCGCCGCGAGTTGCCCCGTGGACGAGCAGTGCAAGGACGTGTCCCGGTTCTGGTATGACCCCACCACGCCGCCAGGTGGCTGGCGCGCGCAGCGCCTGAGCGGATCCGCGACCGATCCGGACGTTATCCTCGCCGCCGCACCTGCGCCGCCGCAACTTCGCGTCGTCAGGACTCAGGCCACACCGACACCCGATGACAAGATCCGTCGAGCTCGTGCCTATCTCGCCAAGATCCCCGGCGGAGTCAGTGGTTCATCTGGTCACACCGCCACGTTCAACGCCGTGGCGGCGGTCCTTCTCGGGTTTGACCTCTCAGAACCAGACGCGCTGCGCTTGATTACCGAGGACTATAATCCGCGCTGCGATCCACCATGGTCAGAGAAAGATTTACAACACAAGATTTCATCTGCAGCTCAGCGCTGCAAGCGCGAGCGTGGTTATCTGCTCACCGACAGGAGCCGGGTATCAGACACCAGATCTGCCGCGGCTCAGGCCCCGCAGCCCGCCGAAGATCTGGACGTTGACTGGGCATCAAAACTTCTGGTCTCGGACAAAAATAAGACACGCAAGGCATATTACAACACCGCATTATTCGTCAGGCATCACCCAGAGTTCCGCGGCAGATGGTCCATGGATCTAATGACGAGACTGCCCTGGTTCGATGACACTGTCATGGATCCGTCGATGGTGCACCATATCCGCGGTCAGGCCGACTGCAGGCTCGGCTACACGCCACCGGCAACCGACGTCGAGGCTGCGATCGTATCTGCGGCAATGGATCGCCAGTTTCACCCGATCCGGCAATACCTGCGCTCATTGGACTGGGATGGTGAGCCGCGACTGTCAGCCATGGCACGCGATTACTTCGATAGCGATGATGCACTCCACTCCACCATGCTCCGTATGTTCATGATCGGGGCTGCGGCCCGGGCCCTGTGGCCCGGCTGTAAGCATGACACCGCATTGATGCTGGTCGGCGCTCAGGGCACCCGGAAATCTACGTTTTTCAAGATTCTGGGTGGGTCATGGCACAGTGATACCTATCTAGATCTGGGGAATCATCGAGACGCGACCATGCAGCTTCATGGCGCATGGATCTATGAACTGTCTGAGCTCGAAAACGTACTGGCCGGCAAGGCCGAGTCCCGGATGAAGGCCTGGACCTCCTCGACTCACGACAATGTCAGACTGCCGTATATGAAGACTACCTCGCAGCTCGCACGCGGCACCGTACTCGCCGGTACCACGAACCGAACCCGGTTCCTGACCGACGAGACCGGATCGCGACGAAGTTGGATCATCCCGGTTACGGGGATGATCCCGTTTCAACTGCTCGAGTCCTGTCGCGATCAGTTGTGGGCCGAGGCGTGCGCGGCGGCAGAAGCAGGCGAGCCATGGTGGCTGGACGGATCCGACGACCGCGCGCGCGAGGACCGGAATCAGGCCTATATTGACGAAGATTCATGGGAAGAGATTATCGCCCTCTGGACCGTTGGGCGTGAGATCACTTCAATGTCTGAAACACTTTCAGAGGCACTAAAGCTTGATGTAGGTAAACATGATAGATCATCGCAGATGAGAGTGGCGAAAGCGCTCAGGAGGTTGGACTGGGTCAGGCGTCGGCGCGGGGGCATTTGGGTGTACGAAAGGACCATTGCCAGTAACGTGCCATCATGATTGGTAAGACCAATTCACTATATCGATCCAACCTAACGCCTAAAAGGTTGGATCAATTGGCTGTTGGGCATGAGGTTGGGCAGGTCTTCAAGTGCTAATTATGACTAGTCTTTCCGACCCTGATCCAACCTTACCAACCTATATATATATATATATAATAAATATATATAATAGGGGTAGGGGGTAGAACTCGCGGCCGGGTTGTCAGTAGGTTGGTAAGGTTGGATCAGCAACCAAAACATGAACTAAATCATTAACTTAACATGTGGCCAACGTTGGGCGAAGGTTAGATCGGTTGGTCATGCGTACTAAAACCTACTAGTAGCATTTCACAGTACCGCAAATGAAGGTGACTCACCAATGAACGACAGCGAATCCAACGACCAGGACTCGGACCCCGCCGAAAAGGCTTCTGGCTTGCCCGTGGCGCAATTGGAGTTGGACGACCGGCCGCAGGGTTATCCGGCTCCGCGCGAGCTCCTGGAGCATTTGGTGAAGGAGCCACCGCATCCTGTCACGCACCCCAATAGTGCGCTGATGTGGTCAAATAGGCTACGAGAGCTAGTAGCAGATATGCGTACAAATTACGACATGTCACCATCGGAACCAGCCGCACCTTGCACGCTGGACGATCTGCTCGATGCGCAGCAGGCGTTAGGCGTACTCCGAACGGAAGCGCTTGGCGCTCGCAACGCGCTGGCGCGCGAGCTCGAGCGAATCGACGGAGAGCACTCGTCGAGCCTGACGGATTGCGCGGAGCGAGCCGCGAAGCTGCTGGCCGACGGCCCGGTGGGCATCGTAAGGCGCTGCGAGACCCTTGGCACCATCCTAGGCGAGATGGTTCGACAGGCCGAGCGCCACGACCTAGGCAACCTGGACGACGAATTTGAGCGCGTTGTTTCGACGGCCAGGGAAGCCCTGGCGGCGTCGACGTCTCCGACGCCACGACCGGCCGCATCCGCGAGCTCGAGCACGCACTCGCCGCGGTGGAGTTCATCGTGGAGTTGCTTACCGAGATGAGCCCGGGTGACACGCCACGGAAGGGACGGAACTCGTCGACAGTCTCGACGGCCCCGACCCGGGAAGCCGTCGATGCCGTCGGTGACGCCCAGTGTGTCTACGCCACCAAACCGGACGGATACACTATCGCGCACGCGCACCGCGTCTGCGGTGCGCGATAGAAAGCCGCGCACCACCCGCGAGATCGCGCTCGCCGCCAAGGCCATACATCTCTGGGTGAACGAGGGCAGCGTCCCGGCGGCAGTCGCCCGAATGGGCACCATGGATCCGCCGCTGCAACTCGTTCAACAGGGCGAGAACGATCGGGGGCACCCGCTGTATATCCTAGCTCCGACGGAGACGTCACTATGAACACACGAATCCCGGGCCGCCTCGGCGCGGATCGACGAGAGCAACAGAGGAGGTAAGCCGAGGCCGATGTCCGGAATGGCGAAGCCGCCCTGGCAGGGGCGGCTTCTTGATCGACACCGAGGGGTTAGCCTCAGAGGGACCGTCAGTACCCTTGAGGCTAGCGCGTTGCCGCTCCTCGGTCAACTACAGTGGCACGAAGAGGTAACTGGACAAATGCGCGTCAAATAGCTGAAAGCAGAGCGGGCTCCGATTCGTCGGGGCCCTCTCTGCTTTCGGTCGGCGCGATCCCGGGGTGGTCGGCGATCACGCCATGGCTTCGGCTCAGCGCGAGCGCTTGCCGCCGCGAGCCGCCGCGAGCTGCGCCGTCAACTCCTCGTCCCGCTCCAGCACGCCCTGTGCGCGCTCGGAGGTCTTGGAGACGAGCGTGTACAGCCGCTTCAGGGTCCGCTTGTGCTTCCCCGTCGGGGTCACGGGCAGGTTCGTTACCGCTTCGTCGGCGGTGACCGCAAGGGCCTCGATCTCGACGAGGCCATCGTAGACCAGCGAGATCGTCGTCAGGATCTCGGGGTCCAGGTTGTGGGGTGGCACGTGGTACACCGTACGAATATATTCGCGCAACGGGGAGGGGGTCGGCGCGGTTCAGATCCGCAGCACGGCCTTCGGCCGGACACGCCATTCGCCATCCGGCAGTTGATCGAAATCTCCGCTGAGGTATCCGAGATCCACATCGACTGCATCGACGCGAGTCACATGCCACGTACTATCGCGCTCGTCGAGCACGCGACACATGTCGCCGACCCGCCACCCGCCAACGGGATGCGCCCTGATGTCGCCGAGCCCAACGGTCATGCTCGTCATCGCGAGATCGAATAGCTCGGCGGTAAGATCGCCGGTGATCCTGGCATCGAACCAGTGAGCGCCCTCGCGGAGCCGTACCTGTACTACCTGTCCAATTTCGTAGCTCATAATTTTACCTTCCCGCCGCTCCCGCGGCGATTCAAAAACAGATGACGACAGGAATCTGTGAAACGGGGTCCTGTCGTCGGATACGGATCAGATCCGCGCGACCTTGGCGCCGAGAACCATCAGTTGGTGGGCCTCTTCCGAGGTCAGCCAGCGCTCCTCGGTGTAGGGCGAGATCCGCGCTGCGTTCCAACGCTCGGCTGCATCGAGCTTTGCCTCGATGGCCTCTGACTCGACGTAGTACGGCCCCCATCCGACTAGACCGCCCATCCAATGCTGCTCCGGCGAGGTCCGTATGGCGAGATGCCAGACCGTGACGAGATACTTATTCACGTGATCCCTCCGATCACGGCCGAGCACTTAGGCTCGGTCCGGTCAGTGACATCGGCCCAGTCGGCCATCTCCACCGTGCCATAGATGTAATTGTTGGCTCCCGGCGTGGAGGTGTGAATCCGGCTGTCCAGGGCGACGACGCGATAGACCTCGCCGTCGTTCCCCGCAACGAAGTCCCCTACGTCGGGGAACCCGTTTCCCCGCTCGTGGATGGTTGAACTGACTGCGCTGAGTGCTTCATATCCGTCCGTGATCGTCATGTTGTTACTGTACGTACAGAAGTGCCCGGTGTCAAGCCCGATCTCTCCCCACGAGTGACGCCGTGTGCACCGCCGGCGGAGGAGAGGATCCGCGGGGCACGGCGTCACGCCTAGGGAGGGATCGGTCATAGCCAATGCATGCAAGCGGCCAGACCGCTAACGGCCGCGAGCAGCAGCGCTGCGTTACGCGCGGCGTCGCGGAGCGCAGAGCGGTGATGGGGTAGGGGCGTAACTGCCAGCACGACCTGCTCCGGCGCCGTGTACGCGGGTGCCTCGGTCCGCAGGTGCAGCTCGCGGCGGCGCGCGTAGATCGCCAGGTCGGGGAGCGTCGCGGCCCACACCTCGGCCGCGTTGCGGGTGTCGATCTCGACCGACCGGACGCGTGGCGCAGGATAGACGCGCACCTGGATCTCGTCGCCCGGGAGTTCGAGCGCGTCTAGCCAACGCGGGCTGTTGCGGGTGGTGGCCTTACTCACGGGTCACGTCCGATCAGCGCAATGGCCTCGCACGTGAAGAACATAGCGCCGATGTCGGCCTCCGGCTGCGTCGGCTCGGGCGCCTCGGCATACCTGAGTTGCGCAGCGTCGACATCGATGCGCCGCTGTTCCAAGATGCGATCCTCACACCAGTTGCGGGCCTCCTCCGCGGTCATTGCGAGGATCTCCGTGAGGCGTTCGGGCGCAATCGTGGCGCCCGAGCTCGTCCAATAGTCGAGGACACTCCTTGACGCCAGCACCATGAGTCGGTGCTCCTCGCAGTCAAGAGCAAACGCATGGATGTCATCGTCGGTGATGGTGTCGTGCCACACGCACGGGTCCCGAGTCGGTAGCCAAGTCATGATTTCCTAGACTTTGGCCGCGATGAGCAGATCACCGCGCCGGGTGACCAGTTGCGTGCGCTCCATCAGGTTGATCATGCTCTCATACCCGGCGAGAGAGTCGAACGCGGGCATCATCTCGGCATAGAGATGGCCGCTCGGTTTGCCGCTCGCTCCAGCGGACGCAACGATGGTGTATGCAATGCGGATAAGGTCGATGACTGCGGATGCTTGCGCGTTCGTCATGATGTCCTGTAGTTATGGTTACGATGCGCAGTCGTAGCAGCGGCAGTCGCTGCGGTCGGTGCAGTAGCCCGCGTACCCCTTCACTGCGGCTGCGGATCCGTGACCGCGTCCGAGGGTGCTCGATTGCGGGCGCGGAGTCTGTCCGGCATGGATCCGGCATCGCACCTGCCAGCCCGTCGTCGTCTTGGTTGCTGTACCCGCTGCTGCTGCCACCGAGCACGAGCAGACCGAGCATCGACCGGGGTACTTGTTTGCGATCGTCATGTTGAAAGTTGTAATGCACGTTCGCCCCGCGCGCAAGCGAAATCTTTGGCCTTGCGTAACGGTCGCGGATGCATTACGGTTTTCAACGATGAGACTACAGAAGCAGGTCCAACGCGCGCAGCTGACTGACTGGTCGCTGGCTGTCACCGCTTGGGCGATTACCTCGGCGATTGGTGCTGCGATCGGCTGGGCGGCGCTGTGAGCCACGGCGGTTCTCGCCGTGGAAGCGGGCGCGGCAAGCTCGGAGACGACAAGCTGACCGCGGTCATCGCGGCGACACGGCTCACTAGCGGTGAGCGGCAACTCATCGAGGAAGCTGCGGCTCAGGAAGGGTTGAGCCTCGCTGGGGCGGTGCGGCGGGCATTGGCAGAATGGGTGCAGAGGGTGCTGAAATGAGGACATGGATGATGTACGCGCATTGCAACGCGCGCGGCCAACTGATGCATATCGGCACTCGTCGGTTCGTAGAGCTTCACGATCTGCCAGATCCGATTGTCCCGGTCCTAGTTGAGGAAATCGAAGGCGATCCGAAGACGCCAGAGGTCACTCACTATGGCTGGCAGGAATTCGACCGGCCGCACGGAGCAGACAAAGGCTTACCTTGCATGATCCAGGTCCGGTGCGGATCGACCGAACAACAATTGCAGATGCCGTGGATGATTCTCAACATATGCTTCCCATATGGCATGAAGTTGGAGGTTGATCATGGTAGCGGTCGCATGCTCGCGCTGAGAATTACAGAGAGGACTGAGGATGAAGACTTCGCTCGCGCGTTCGAGCATTGGAAGCGCCGCATCGCGGCAGGAGGTGACGAGTGACTGAGGACGAAATCCAGGAGCGCTTGAAGATTTGTCAGGCGCTGCTCGCGAGCATCACGGCGACCAACCCGAATGAGGTTCTGGTTACGATACTCGATCAACTCGTCGAGCTGTCGTGCGGCGCCAACCCGGCGCTCAGGAGTCTGATGAGAATGAAATTCTACGAGGCCGTTTGCGAGAAACTGAGCCGCAACTTGTTCCCGCGACTGGGCGAAAGGAGTGAGTCGTGATCTACGCGGTGATCTACGAGGTGATCTACGAGGTAGGCGAGCTGGTGCAGGCGAATACCGGCGAGTGGAAGATCGGAGATGAGTGCTGGGCGACGAGTCCATTCTCTCGTTACCCGGCGGGGGAACCACGATTCGGTGTTATCGCTGAGGTCGCCGCCGAGCGCATCTCCGTTCGTTTCAGCGACGACTGTGTTTCGCATTACTACGATGACACCTTCCACAGATTGAGCCGCGTGGCGCCGCCTCCGGTATGCGAGGTTCTTCTCATCGAGAAGGTGCCACCATCTGATCCGCTCGACGCAGTCATCTCGCCCGGCGACACGCTGCGCGCACTTCTCGCGGTCGATCGTTTCAACCAACGAGAAGCCGACGATTGCCCGATCCGTCTCACCGCCATTCAGCGCGTAGCGGTGTCGTCTCACCGCTCCGCCGAGTTCCGCGCTCTCGTCGCCGCGGGCCCATCGGTCGACGCCGCTCGCTGGCGCAAGGATCAGCAGCCCAGCGTGTGGCTGGACTGCGCGGAGGACATGTGACCGCGCTCTGCACCCACGGCGAGCCGCTGTGCCCTCACGGCGACTGCGCAGCGCGCTGCACACCATGCCTGATCGCGCCGTGGAACTGGCGGGCTGCCGAGAAGCTGGCCGCGCGCTGGAGTCCGCTACTGGATGCAGCAGCGCTGCTGCTTGTGAACATGGGCTACACTGCCCGCGTGACGCAGGTGGTGCAGTCTGATGGCATTGGCGGTCGCCGCGTACTCGTGCTTGATGCGGTCGAGAAAGACGGACGCATCGTCGGCGGACGCGAGGTCTTCGAGGTCGTCACCGCCGTAGAGCAGGTGGACTGGACGTTCACGTTCACGCACACGTTGAAGTGGCTGTGGCGGGAGGTGACCCCGTGAACTGTCCTGCCTGTGGCACGCCGATCCCAAGGGTCGTCAAGCCGACCCCATGCCGCAACATCGATTGCAAGAACCAGTACGCGGCAGTGTGGGCGGTCGCATCGGCGTCGGCATATAAGCTTACTGTGCAGTTGGACACCGACGTGCATGCTGTACGTCAGCGGTTGCCACGCCGTGTGAACATGGTTCTTGAGTGGTTCCGTGATGCGTGGGAATGCTGGACGTTGAACCTAGTGCGACCAGACGTAGGATGGAAGCTGGACATGGAGAAAACCATGGTGGTTCAGATCGCAGATTTCAGCCCGGCTCGTGATTCGGTGGCGGGCACCACCTCCGACACGCCGGTGTTCCGGCCGACGACGCGGGTGCAAGGTCTCACGAGCAACTTTCCGTGATCGACGTCGACGTCGACGTCGACGTCGACGTCGTGTCGCCGTCGGGCCCATGGTGGACGCCGGAGCGCGAGCAGGCGTTCGTCCTGACGCTCCAGGGTGTCCCGCAGCACCAGGTCGCGGCCGAGCTCCAGCGTGACCGCCACACGGTTGCGCGGTGGGCGGAGGACGATCGCTTCACGCAGCGGCTGTTCGACGAGAACGCGTCGCGGTTCAAGGCGTCGCGGCAACGCCGGGCGATGCAGACCCTGCGGCTCACGGACAAGGCGGAGCACCTCGCGACATCGCCGCTCTGCAAGCAGTTCGCTCCGTGGTCGCCGACGTCTTCCAGTACCCGCGGATCGCACTGCAGCGGCACAACGGCAACGTGCTGGCGATCTACCCGATCGGCGAGAGCAATGAGAAGTACGAGTTGAACAGCCTGCAGATCGTGATGTCACGCCGGCGGATCTGACTTTTATGGAGCGTCACCACGGGCTCGGTGGTCGACATCGATGCAGTCGGACGCCTAGCCGGCCGTGCTCTTCCTATTGCACTGTCTCGTTACAGTGCGTGATCGCGAACGTCCCCGTGCCTGACGTCACCGCCTCGTAGTAGTGCCCCGCTGGCACGTCGTACTCGAGAGACCACGGCGTGGTCACGCCGACTCCGATCCCGAGCGTCACGGCGCAGGACTGGTTATCGCGTACCGTGGTCGGCGTCGTCGCGCTGTCCGATCGAAGCTCCACCGTACCGCTCGCAGTCACCGTCGAAGTCCACGTACCGCTCACGCGCACCCGCGTCCCGCGGCTATCGCTGCGCACCGCCGATGGGTTGCGGGCCGTGTTCAGCGCCAGAGACACCGAGGTCCCGGCCGTGGCCTGTGCGCACCTCGAGCTCGCATCAGGCACTGCGGTTATGGCCGACGCCACGTCGGCGAACGTCGGTAGCGCTTGTACCGCGGTCAATAATGCCTGGTTCCCGAAGTCGGGATCCCCGATCTCGTTGAGTGCCGCGTTGGCCTGGTTGTTGGTCGAGATCAGATCTGACGCGTTTGCCAACCAGCCGGTAAGGCTCAGATTTGAGCTGTCGTACTGTCCCGTGCCTGAGCCCGCGGAGACGCCAGCGACGTGCTTGATCAGCACGCCCGGCGGCTCGCCGGTGGGCCATGCCGCACCGTCGCCGTAGGCGTCCAGATCGACGGTACTGGCGCCGATCGCCGTGACCCTGGCTCCGTGCCAACGGCCGGAGGCGGACTGATATCTGATTGCGTCACCAATGGTAGGCATGCCACTGGGGTAACGCTGGGGTAGTCAGCGGGGCCATTCACCGGGCGCGGCGCGCCGCGGCGAGTAGTTCGTCTCTGATCCAGTCCGAGGCCGTTGCGCCGGCGGGAACCGCTGCGGCGAGCTCTTGCTGCTCCTCGGGAGAGACTCGCACAGTGGGCAGACGCCGGCTGCGTGCGGATCCGGTAACCGGGGGTCGCCCGGACCTCATGGAATCACCGCGCAGCAGAAGATGGGCCACCATCCTCGCTCCTCGAGCCGGACCCAATCGAATGGCTCACCGCCGCGGCGCGCCGGCACCGGGCGGTGCTCGGCGATCACGTCCACGTAGATCCGGCGCGGCTCGGGGTTCGTCACCACGACGCGTGTACCCACGGGATCGGACGGAAGCGCCGTCCGCAGTCCGGGCGCCGGTGTTGCGTCGGGCAACTGTCGCGTCAACCCGCATGTCGTGCACGGATACGCCGTCGAGCCGTGACCGCGTTGTGTGGTGGGTCCGCGTACGCAAGGCGCGCCACATGGAGCGCTGTGCCGGGCGATACAGCGATACTGCGGGTGCGGAGTCATCAGGCCATCGTAGTACTGCACATGCTCCTGGGTGAGGCCACAGCCATCGCAGGGGCGGGTAACGATCTCGGTGGTGCGCACGCAGCGCTGACACACGAGATCGAGATCTCGGAGCGGCGTGCAGGTACCGGGCTCGCCGCAGAGCTGGCATCCGCGGGGCTTCATGAACCGATCGCCTTGACGCAGAGCGCCCGGGCGACCTCGTCGGAATCGACGAGCGCGGGGTAGATACCGAGCGCCTCGAGAGCGGCCCGATGCTCTCCGACCTCAGCGATTTCCGGCCACTCGGTTAGTGCCACGTTGCAGATCGCGACCTGGAGATGGTCACCAGCGATGTTGGCTTCTTTGCGGAGTGTGCGGATCTGGTCGTCGGTGATGTTCATGCTTCTACTGTACGCACAGAAGTGGGCCTCGTCAAGCCCAGTCAGCCGGAGGCCCGCCTTACCGCTTCGCGGCAGCATTTGCCACGGCAGTTAGCCATGCGCTCACTGCCGAGTGGCCGGCGCGCTTCGTCGCCCCGGCCCATGCCTTGAACTGCAGCGGATCGGGGCGCAGTTGCACTGCCTTGCGCGCAGCGGTGGCCAGGCGCGGCTGTCGCCGCACCAGCAGACCGACATCAGCCTCTGCCATGGTCCACGTGCCATCGGGCTCGCGTCGCGCTGGCACCCTGCCGCGGGTTACGAGCGTGTGTGCATGGGACCGGGATATACCTTGGGCTCGAGCCGCGGCGACGAGGGTAACGCGGCCGAGCGGAGCGGTTGCAGGTGGTCGGCCTCGTGGGATCACTTGTTGCCTCGCAGACATGCCAATGCATTGTACAAGCCGCTCACAGAGCACCCCTCGAACTTGGAGGCAGACGAGATCGACACGCGGCCCTCAACGACTTGTTTTACGGCTCGTGCGATCGCTGCATGGCGGTCTGCAGCTCGCAGCTGGCCAAGCGTGGGAGACTCACTATACGTTCGTCTCCATTCGAATCGAACGGCCTGGCGTGTGACGCCGAAGCGCTGGGCTGCTGCGAGCGGTGTGCAGCCCTGATCGAGCATCCATTCGACAGCGCGCTGTGATGGAGATCTGGAATGGCAAATGCCCATTCGCCGGCCCGATGTTTTGACTCCTGGGTAGATCAGCGACCATGCCGCATATACCGAATGGTCCGATACCGGAACGCCGGTAATTTCGGACAGGTCACGCGCTGCCTGCACGAGCTTCACCCCAGCGATCATCGCGTAGTGCGCTGCGACCCGAGACAGAGCGGTAGCTGGTGGCGTCAGCGGTGCGCGCGGTCGACCCGCTCCGGCACGGCGTCCGCCGCGGGTCATGGGCGCAACGCCTGCAATATGAGCTTGCGCAGGTCACCCAGCGACAGCCGCGGGAAGATCTGCCGCAGGAGTTTGACGGCGTGCGTTTCGCCGATGTCAATGTCACGTGGACTGTATCCGACGTCAGCGAGGACCATGCGGGCCAGCTCGACCATCTGGGAGTGCGTGTAGGACACGGTCTCGCCGCGCTCGTTGATGTGGTAGTAGGGCTTGAGGCCGACGGAGATCATGGCGTCACCGTCCTAGCCCGCCGCAGATCGTCGCGCATCGCATTTCGCTCACTCTGGACTCGAAGCAACAGCACGAACACCGCGTGGATGTGCTCGACGGCGTGTTTGGCCCAAGCGTCGGTCTGCGACAGGTAGCCCTTGGTGCCGGGGATTGGATCGGGTTCCATGTTCAGGGCTGACTCTGCGGAGATCAGCTCGCTGATTGCTCCGTTGACGGCGTCTTCGTGGTCGAAGTGTGGGGCGCTCATGGCTTGCTCCAGTCATGGCCCGGATCTCGAGCTTTTGAAGCCAGCGAGAGCGTCACACCGAGGTCGCGCCGGGTCGGTCGAGACAGCATCACCTGCGTGGTCTCGTGATCGGCGAAGCGCCAGGTTTCGAGCGGGTCGCCGAGGATCAGCATGCCGTCGGGGTTGTCGTCGGTCACTTGGCCTCCTTGTCGTAGTACTCCACGTCCCACTCCTCGGCTGTCATCACCTTGGCGCAGATCGCGCACACGCGGGTCTGGCATTCCGGTACGTAGCCAACGGCGGGCTCGAGGCACTGCGTCTCGAGGTGCAGCGTGCCGTAGTCGGGCTCGGGGGAGCTGACCTCGACCATCTCGCACTGCGTCGCGGTCGGCGCCACGTGCGGCTTGCCGATGTTGCTCTTGAAGCTCATTGGTCAGATCTCGATCTTGTTGGTTTTGTCGCGCCGACATGCGCGGCATTCGTGCGACAGCCTCTTTGCCGTATGGCATCCGGCGTGATGCGCGCACAGGTCGCACTTCTGGCCCTCATAGTCGAGCCCATGCTTGCCCGTCGGGCACATTCCGCTCCATGGCTTGCTGGACGACTTTGCGTACGGCTTGCTCATGGCGTGAGGCTCCGCCCGAGCATGTCGTCGAGCATGATGCGGGATTCGCGGTCAAGTGAGTCTCCGATCGACCGCATCACGATGATGGTGCGGCCCGCTCGCCTCGCAGCCTCATGACTGCTCTTGTCGTCCGCCAGGGTCCGGACAAACTCCGCCGCCCAGACCATGCGCTCGCCGGGGGACAGCGTCCGGTCGTCCTCGATCCGGCGATCGGTCATGGGGTCTCCTTGCGCTTGATTGGGCGATAATCCAGGTACCCTAGATCTGGCTCTAGGGCCAGCCCGAGGCGCTCTGCCACGATACGGCAGAGTTCCGCATGACTCGCCATCCGGATCATGGCGCAAGCATCTCTCTCGATAATGCCAGCGCCAACGTATTCGTGCCGCTCACGGAGTCGATGTGCAGCGGCTAGCCGCTGGACAGCTTCGGCTGAGGAGTGTGAATAAGCGCGTTCCCGCTCGTCGTACGTGGCGAGCTTCAGTAGGTCTCGTTCGGTCACTTGTTATCTCCATTGCGGGCCTCGGCGCGGGTCGCGAGGCCGCCATCGCGCTTGAGGATGGAGACCAGGCGTCGTCCACCATCGTGGCTGTCAACCCAATGCGCTCGTCCGGCATGAATCACCCGGATCGCGGTCGCGAAGTAACACGGCTCCTCCACTTGGGCACCGGACGGCAGAGCGCCACGCAACCACGCCGCGAGGGGCGGAGCCCACCCACCCGATCCTCCGTCGAGCATACGGATCAGGCTGATGCTGATGACCTCGGCGCAGATACGCCGGGCCTCGGAGCGCGTTGCCGGTGCGCCATTCCATGGCCACACGAGATCCGTGACGTCACCGTTGCCATCGACGTCCTGTGTCTCCCATCGGGAGAGTGCGAGATCGCAGCACTCAACCTGACGATCGTCGCCATCCTCCACGGCTGCCTCGCGTAGTCTGACGATCTCCGCGACGGTGATCTCGATCTCCATCTTGCGCGCGATGGCGCCGTCGGGACGGGCGGTGTCGATGTTGCCGATGAGGTCGACAACGGCGCTCTCGTCGCAGGGAGCGAAGCACCACTCGTCCACGACCGACGCGATACGCCCAACCGCCCACCCCTCACCTGCGAGCGCCGCGGTACAGAGGTGCGCGAAGTCTATCTCGTTGTTGGTAACTGCGAAGCTGCGGAGGGACTCGATGGCCGTCTTATTCATGCCATCACCATGCCCCTCCCCGAGCCTCTTGTCAACAACGGACCGAATGAAACTATGCTTACGGTGCTATTCGCCTCCCCCGCCGGGCCCACCGCATGCTCGCGATCGAACATGCCAACCGATCCTCCTACCATCAACTTCGACGCTGTGACCCGCAACCCGGTATACGCTGAGGTCGTCGTGACCGCGAACGCGGTCGATCCGGCCACTGGAAGCAACCCCGGCTCGATCGACACTTCGACCACGCTCACGTTCGATTTCCTCCAAGGGGGGCCGGGCCCGGCCCCCGCCGCGGTGAATATCACCGAGATCGGGCAGGCGGCCGGGGCCCGAGTCCTGCGCTTCGCGCCTGGCATCACCACGAGCGGCCAGCCCTGGAGCGTGCGAGTTTCCGCTGCGGGTCGCACCGGGACCGTGACGTTCAGCGGGACCACGCCTGCGCCGGCTGACGTCAGCGGTGTGAGCTGGAACGGTGTCGGGCCGCAGGTCACGCCGCCCGCGTGATCGCCCTTATGCTCGCGCTGGCCACTGGGCGTATCCCGTGCTCGTCGGCGCAGCGGACCGCGGCTGTGTGGTGGATACGCGTGCGCGGTCCTGTGCTATCCTGATCTCAGGGTGCAGTCCGCCATAGGAGCGATGGGAGATCCATCGACCGCCGACCCCGATGTTGGGATGTGCGTCGGGGAGTTCATTGAACAGCGGACACCCGACTTATCTAGTTCCGTACCGCGTGTGTCGAGAGCGCTCGAATGGTGTACAGTGATCGTCATGGGTGAGTTCAACCCCGTGCACGATGCCTGCTGAGAAGCTTTCGTACCTGGACCGCAAGTCCATCGGGCGCTGTGTGCAGGATGGCTGCGACAGGGAGGCGGCACCCGACATCAACAGGTGCATCATGCACCATCGGCGTGCGCTGAAGTCAGCCGCGGAGTCTGCGGCTCGCAGGCGCGAGGTGAGGCTAGCCGACGGCCTGTGCGTGAGGTGTCCGGTCGGCAATGTCAGGAAGGTCTGGCCGGCTACTAGTGACACCTGTTTGGCCTGTCGAGTCCTGCGCCGCAGGATCAGAAAGGCCGACGGTACGCGCGATAAGGAGCTAGATAGGGACGCCGCCATCGCCGCGGCTACCCGCACCCACGAGGACGGACGAACTCGCTACCATGGTCAGGGCAAGCGCGGGCAGCAACCCCAGGCGCAATTGAACCGACAGGATATCGGCATGGCGCGCCGAGCAATCGACGCCGGCGAACAGGGGCTCGAGCTCCTCGAGACCGAGGAGGTCAGGGCGCTGCCGCGGATTCAACGGAGTGACGTCAAGCAAGCCGCGGCGCATCAATTGGATCGAGCGACACGGCACATCGACGATGTGCTCGAGCGGCTGGGACATTTTGGAAAGAAACACGGACGTAGAACAGGTGACGAATGAGCGCCGCACGTCCGGGTCGCCCCGTCTCCGTGTACACACGAAAGCGCGTCCTGGAGCGCCTGCGTCGTGCTCGATTGCGCATCGCACGTCAGTGTGTGGGGTGTGCTGCGCCGGTCGAGGCTGGGTGCTTATGTGACACCTGCGCTGGCTTGAGTCGTGCCTCGCAGGCCAAAACAGCGCACCGGAGACGGCAGCTCAGGGTCTGCCGCGAATGCGGCAAGCGGCGCACGGAATTCGGCTTTACAAGGTGCTCCAACTGCCGTGAGAAGCGAGCGCTGGTCCCGAGCAGACAGCCAGCCGCGCGGCGGCTTGAAGGCGAACGCAGGAAGCGGCAAGGCCGCAAGACAGGAGACGAGTAGATGAGCGAAGACACCGATCCCCACCGTCGCCTCGCCACGGAACTGGCCGGCCCACTCGAGACGAGCACGGTCGGGATTCCGATCATGCGGGCGCCGTCGCCCGAGATGACGCCTGATATAAAGCGCAAACTTGCGGCGATTCGTGCCTCGGCCGGCCCGCTGCTCGGCGTGCTGAACGACGGGGCATGGACCGAGCTCGCCGCCGCAGTGGCCGACGTCCCGCCTGGCGCTGTCAGCAGCGACGCCCCGGCGTGGTTGATCCGGCTGCACAGCGCTGCGTGCGATGTGGTCGGGAAGGAGAGCATCGCCCAAGGCGATGTCGTCTACCTGTGTTCGGGTGGACCGGCGATGACGGTGGAGTTCATCGCCGGTGGCCAAGCGCTGTGCGCATGGGGGGATGACACGACGACGGAGTACGCCAAATTCTCCGTCGTCGCGCTGACCAAGGTCAGGCCGTGAGCGCGGAGCGCTGGTGGCAGTGGCCAGCGTTTACGCTTTTGGCGCTCTTCACACTTCACGATGCGAGGATTCTCATCCGCAAGGCGTGGATCGCGCCGAAGACCACTGTGCCGATGCGCAACATGGGGCAGCCGTTGATCTGGTCAACTGTGTGGGTCACGTTGACACTGGCCGTGGCGCTGACGATGGTGCCGAAGTGAGCACCAAGGTCCTCCGCGAAACTCACCGCATCCCAGCGCTTCACGGTGGAGATGCGCTCGGTTCCTTCACGCTGCGACTGTACTGGGACACGCGGTCCGATGGTCGCGTAGGTTGGGTGGAGTTCGAACTGTTCGAGGTCGTTGGTACCGGCGGATCGCCGTCGCTCGACGGCGCCAGGGCAGTAGCCTCCGGCATGGTGGAGTGGGACGGATGTACGCAGTTCGAGGTGGCCAACGTTCATATCGAAGAGCTGTGCGATCTCGAGAACCTGTTCCACGGGATCCGCGAGACCCGGAAGCTATGCGCCAAGGCGATGGCGTGGAGCACGCGCAATTGGAGCGGAGTATGATCTATGTTGAGCACTCTCGGTCTCATCGTGAGGCGTCCATGAAGCTTCCGCGGCACATCTCGATGCGCATCAGCCACAACCCGCACGCCGGCGACTACCAACCACTCGAGGAATGGCTACACCTGCAGATCTACTTGGAGGCCTGTGCCGGTTTCTCGCAGGATGAGTTCGTTTCTCCAGCCGATTTGGCCGAGATCCTGTCACGCGGCGAGGTGTGGGAGATCAACTGGAACCCGGACACGCCGGTCGGCTCGTGCACCGTGATCGCTGCAACGCTGGAGCGCGCGCTGGAACTGGCGTGCGCGGGAGACGATCTGTGACCGTTCGCCGCTGCCCCCAGTGCTCCGCACCGCTTCGGCGTGATCTCCGCCACCTGAACGGTGACGATTCTCAGTTCTGCGACCTCAACGAGACCGCGTTGGCCATGGACGTGCCGTGCTGATCTCCCTCCCCTGCGGCGCGACCTGGCTCATGGACTCTATCCACCGCGGACTCCATGGCCTACCAACTCGGTTCACGCAGATCGGGGTGACAAGAGCTTCGCTGGAGCGAGTGATGACGATCGCGCCTCCAAATCGTCACCTCACCACCCCTACCAGTAAGCTGATCAAGTGACCGCAGACGGACGACGACGTAATGCCCGCAATTTTGTGGCCGGTAAGGGCAACCCGCATTGGGAGAAAGGCAAGAGCCAGAACCCCGGCGGCAGGCCCAAGGCCGACAAGGTGATGCGGCAGATGATCGCCAGCGAGACGTGCAACGGCCGCGAACTCGCGGCCTATGCTCTTGGCGTGATGCGCTCCACCAATACGGTCAAACTCAAGGACGACACCGTGTACAAGTTCACGGATTTGCCAACCGACGGCAAGAGCCGGAACTACGCCCATGACTGGCTCACCGTGCGCGTGGCCGGCAAGGCGCCGTTAGTCGTGACGGTCGAGGCGCACGAAAGCGATGCCGAGTCGCCCGTGAACTTCGATGCGCTCACCGATGCGCAGCTCGAAGCGCTCGAGGCGCTCGATCGCGCCTCGGAGCCCAAGCCGGATGTGCCCGATGAGGACGCTGTACCCGCCGCAGACGGCCAGAACTGAGATCGCCGCTGGGGCCAGGGAGGCGCTGGCGCGGAGACGTAGACTCGTCAGCGCCGATGCCGCCAGGGAATCGTTCGCCGAGTTTTGTCGGCAAGCTATTGTGGCTGGCGAGGTCGAAGGAATCACGCGCGTTGAATGGGGTAGGCATCTTGAACTTCATTGCTGGGAAGTTCAGATGCAGCTCGAGTCCTGGTTGGTGGCCAACGGCCACGGCACCGAGGAGATGGTGCAGCGCCAGCGCGGAGCATGGGAGCGAACCGGCGCGACCTGGGAGGATGGCGATTCGGATCCGTGGCTCCGTTACGTATTGGTGCAGAACGCGATCGACAATCTGCCGCCGGGCACTCTCAAGAGCACGATCGTCATGGTGCTGGCCTTGCCGTGGATCTGGCTGTGGTGCGCCACGTTCTCGATGGGCGCGCTATCCGGGATTGATGCCAACGTCGGCCGCGACTCGCGCGCCTGTCGCGAACTCGTGCGCAGTGCGTGGTATCGTGAGACGTTCGGGATCTCATGGACCGACTGCACCATCGACGATCCGCTCGATCCGGGCGATGCCCTCGATCTGACGATCAAACGAGACGCCGACGCCGTGGAGGCCTGGGCCACATCGGCTGGAGGTAAGCGTATCTCGCGAACCATCACCAGGGGGCTTACGGGCGCGCACGTTGACGGAATTTTCCTCGACGATCCAGACGATGCGGATCGCGTCTACAGCGAGCCCGACAGACTTCGTCCGCAGAACCGATGGGCCCGAGTTGTTGAAACGCGCGTCAACAGTGATCACAGTTCGATCCGCCGAGTCTTGCAGCAGGTTACCCATCCCGAAGGCTTCACGACCTACGTGCTATCGATCGCGCGATGGTCTCCGGCGCGCCCCAAGGGTTGGTCGTTGTTCTGTTTACCGGCCGAGTTCGGCTTCGGTCCCGATGATGCGCCGGCTGAGACGCCATACGGGACCCGGGACTGGCGCAGTCTCAAGGGGGAAACACTACATTCGCGACTATCGCCTGGCGTGCTCGCGGATCGCAAGCTCAAGATCCCAGGCTACGAGTACCAGTTCAATCAGCGGCGAGACACACTGACCGGCGGAGATTTCGAGCGTCGCTTCGCCAAGTTCTTTATTTTTGAAGGCGAGCGCATGCCGACCCGTGCGCGTCCGTTGATGTGCGTGACGCGGCTCGATTGTCCGCCGCTAATCGTCAAGCAATCATCACTCGATCGATGGACGCTGAGCGTTGACGCTGCGAACAGCATCGATCCGGATCCAAAAGGAAAAACCAGCGCAGTCGGCCTGATCGTCGGCGCGACTCGAGCTGACGACAGGTTCATCGTTGATGATCGCACTCGAGTCCTCGGTGCGTCGGCGACCTATCTGGCGATCTACGAGGCCATCGTCGCCTGGCCGATCGCCTGCGTTTTGGTCGAGCTCAAGGCGATGGGCCCCAGCGTGATCGCCGAGATTAGGCTGACGATTCAGCGCGGCTGGTATATCCATCCAACATCGAGCGAGCGGATCGATCTGCTCGGCCCGGACGGGCGCCGTCCTCGCTGCGAGGTTGAGGCGTTCAAGCCTGGCAAGGACAGTAAGGAACAGCGTTGGCAGGGCATGCTTCCGGACTGGCAAGGCGGACGCATATACATGCACGACGGTGCGGACTGGCTGGATCCGACGGTAGATGAGAACCGCCGGACGCTGGACGAGGGATTCGTCGGGGAAATTTCAGCCTTGCCGAAATCACGGCGTACAGATCGAGCTGATGCGACCGCGCAGTTTATCGCCAAGTACCGCGGACCGCCTGTGTCTCGCCCCTCCTACTCCGGCTGGGTCGTCCCGATAGCGCGCTGATTTCGCCCCATTGCACCTCGCGCGCCGACACTTCAGCGGTGAAGTGGCGATTTCCGTGGAGCCGCGAAGCGGCCGTTATCGATAAGGCCGCGGCTGCCGGCCCGGGGGGCTTCACGCCAACAGTGACTGTCCCGCCGCCCACGAAGCCAGCCGGCGCCGACGGCACGGCGATCATCGGCGGTTTCGTCGTCTCGGGCGAGCGCGATCCGAAGCTGACCTCGCTCAACAAGTGGGTGACCTACGACAACGCGACGCTCAACGTCGCGATCATCGGCTCAGCGATCAACGTTTGGACGCAGCTCGCGGGCTCGGCGACTTGGAGTGTCGAGCCGAACAAGCGCGGCGGCGCGGATGCGCAGCGGGCCGCGGATCTCGTGCAAGAGGGCTTGCTCGATGCGCAGCTCTCGGTGCCCTGGCGGCAGATCGTACGCCGCCAGATCATGAAAAAGTTCCGTGGTTTCGCGATGCACGAAATCGTGTTGCGGCGACGGAGCGACGACATGATCGTCGTCGGGGATATCCAGGACAGGCCGCAGTGGACAATATACCGCTGGAACAGGCCAGATCCGCAGGCTGAATGGGAGGGCGTCGAGCAGCTCACTCAGCAGGGTTACTCGAGTACGTACTACATCCCGCGCGAGCGGCTGTTCTACAGCGTCGAGAATACGCTGTCGCCGAACCCGGAAGGCGTCGGACTCCTGCGGCAGATGGCCGAGAGCGTGCGCGTGCTGGAGATCTACCAGCGGCTCGAGGGTGTCGGTTTTCAGACCGAGCTCGGTGGGGTGCCGATCGCCAGGGCGCCGTTATCGAAGATCGCTCAGGATCTCGGCACACAGGGCAAGTCAGATCTGGAGATTCAGGTCGCTGTCAGGGAGAAGGTCTCGATGCTCGAGGCATTCCTGCGTAGCCACAACCGGAACCCCGAGTCTGGCCTGATGCTCGACAGCGCGACCTACACGAACCGGGACGCGTCGCTCACCCCGAGCTCGATCTACGAGTGGGCCTTCGATCTGATCAAGTCCTCGGGTGGAGACATGGGCTCGATCGGTACGGCGATCGGACGTGTCACCCGCGACATCGCCCGGGTCATGTGCGCGGAGTGGCTACTCCTCGGCGGCGAGGATAGCGGCGGCGCGTACTCGATGCACGCGGACAAGACGGCCATGTTTGGCCTCGTCGTGAACTCCGCGCTAAACGACGTGGCCGACGACGCTCGCCGGGACATCGCGACGCGGCTCGTGGCGCTCAACGGCCTGGATCCGGAGCTCTGCACGCCGCGTCTGGTCGCTGCGCCCGTCGCCACGGGTGCGGTCAAGGACGCATGCGCAGCTCTCGCTGCGCTGTTCCAGGCCGGGCTCAATCCGACCGATCCAGCCATCAACGTGCTGCGCAGTCGGATGGATCTGCCGCCGGCGCCCTCGATCGACGAGACGGATCTACTCCTGCCCCGCGGCACGGAGATCGAGCGTCTTGGAGCCGATGGGCGGATCGAGGCGGTCGAGGCCGCGACGGGGCAGCCTGTCGGCCCTGGGGCCGCACCGACCGACGCCGCACCAGGCAAGCCTGGGAACGCGAACGCGCGATCCGTGGGGAAATACGCGCCCGATCAGTCAAGGGATGAGCATGGGCAATGGTCCAGCGGAGGTGGCGGTGGCGGTGGCGGGGCGTGGACGCGCGCCTTTGACTCTCGCGATCACATGCGAGAGATCGAGATTCACCGATCTACCGAATCCGAGCACCGGGCCGCGGCCAGTGATCTAAAATCAAAGATCGGCGAGCTCCGAAGTCAATCGAAAGACGCAACGCCGGGCCGGGCCGCGCAAATCGATCGTCGTATCGGTCGACTGCAGGCGCAGCACGACGAGCATGTCGGGATCGCGCATGACGCCGCATCCGCGCGGCGTGCCACGCAGGCAGATCTCGCGGGTCGCCGCGCCTCGCATGCTCAGGGCTTACGCGATCAGGCCGATGCCCGTCGCGAGGCAGATGCGCATCAGGTACAAGACGAGCGAGACGCGATCGGCAGAGTCGGCGGTATGCGGATCGGCGGTGAAGGCGATCACGGCGCCGAGGGCGAGAGCAGCAGCCCCGTTCCGCACTACTCGGATACGCCCGATCACCACATGGGGATCGGTACAGGTGAACGGATCGCTGGCGAGCCTGTCGTGGCGCCAGTGGTGCCCCAACGGGGACTGACCTCGGAGGACTGGGCGGAGCGTGGCCGTGCGAGCCACGCCGAGTGGGCCGCGGCGCAGGATCATCAACGACTGCAAGCCGAGACCGCGGCGCGCCAAACGGCCCGCGCCAACGATGAATACAAGCAACGGGAGCAAGGCGCCCGTGATCTGCCAGTAGCCAGCGCCAGGCCCAGTCTCGGGCAACGGCTACGCGGGATGCTGGGCAGCAAGAAGGCATCGGCCACTGCGGTCGACTTGCTCGAGCTTGAGGCGATGCTCGATGAGCACGAGGAGCCGACGAAGTGACCATCTTCACCCAAACCATCGGCTCGAACTCCTACGAGGTCTACGGGGGACTCACCGCTGCACTGGCGTACCTGACCGCAGCGGCGGATGATGGTGCGGTAGCGTTCATCGGGCTCGATGCAGACAACCAGGTCAGGCGTCTGGTCGGCGCGACCCGCTACATCGACTCGATGTCGTGGGTGGGCGCCCCGACGGGGCTCGCAGGTGCCACGCCGACCACGCTGCAGTTTCCGCGCACCGGACTCACCAACGGACTCATGCAGCCGGTGGATAGCACCACGGTGCCGCTGGTCGTGGTCGAGGCAGCGTTCGAAATGGCTGCGATCCTCTCAGGGGACTCGAGCGCAGCGGCGAACGTCGACACCGGAAGCAACGTGCAGAGCCTTGGTGCCGGCCCGGCGAACCTGTCGTTTTTTAGGCCGCAGTCCGTGGCCGACGGCAACGCGACCCGGCTACCGACTGTGGTGGACCGGCTCATCGGCAGGTGGCTGGCCTCGAGCGGCAGCACGGTGGTTGCGGGGATCGCTACGGGCGTGGATGGACGCAGCGACTTCAGAGAGGCGGCGTGCGGCAGGTGTGGGGCCACGAGCGGGTGCCGCTGCGTGAGGGGTGTGCGGGATGTTAAGTGGCCGGTGTAGATTGTCGCTGACGTGATCTCGCCCCATCCCGTCACCCGCCGCGATGCTGTCCTCGTGGCTCTCAACATCGCCAAAACGATCGCCTCGGCCCTTTCCAAGGCTGGCAAGCCGTTGGGCGTGAAGTCCTGCACGCTGCTCAAGTCGAGCCCCGGCACCCGCGCTCCAGGCGCCACTGCCAGCGGCACAAATCCGACCGTGACGAGTTACGCGGCCGTCGGCATGGTCACGGCTTATGCGACCGAGATTTTGCCCGACTCCACGATCGCGGTGAAGAAGCGCTCCGTGCTGTTGCTTGGCGCGACCATCGTGGGCGGTGCTATGCCGGCTCCAGGCGACCGCATCGTCATCGGTGGCGAGACGCTGACCATCGATCCGGGTGGCGCCAAGGCGGATCCGGTCCAAGCCACTTGGCAATGCGAGACCACGCTGTGACATGCGGACCGCCGCCGACGCTCAATCCCTGATCGGCAACACCGCCGCTGCGGTCAAGCATGCCTGGATCGCGCTCGTGGTTCGGCTGCGGGCCGCGAACCCGCCGGACGCGCTCCAGCACCGGCTGCATGCCATGGAGCCGGTGCTCGGCACTGATCCAGCGGCTCGCGCCCTGGCCGCTGCGTATACTTCGCAGTTCGTGGCCACGGGCGCCGCGGTCGCGGCAGATGCGACGCAGCAGTCGGCCGCTTCGGTCCGCAAGGACGTCGGCTCACCCGCCGACGTGATCGGGTTCGATCCAATCGCCCAAGGCGTGTTGACTTGGGCCGAGCGTAACCGGCTCGATCTGATCCGGGGCATCACATCCGAGCAGCGGATCATGATCCGTTTCGCGCTCAGCGAGGCGCAGTCCAGCGGCGAGAGTCCGCTGACCACGGCACGGGTGATCCAGGAGTCGATCGGACTGAGCGAGCAGCAACTCGAGTGGGTGCAGAGCTTCGAGCGATCCCTGCGCGCCGGTCAGCTCTCCGCAGCCGCGGATCGCGCTCTGGTCGATGGCCGCACCGCGCGCATGCTGCGGACCGCGGACGAGCTCGCGCCCGCGCAGATCGATCGCGCTGTCTCCAGGTACCGCGACAAGATGATCACGTTCCGTGCTCAGACCATCGCTAGAACCGAGGCCTCGCGCATCGTGGGTCAGGGTACAACCGAGATGTACGATCAGGCGATCGAGCGCGGAGACTTAGTCGCGACGCAGCTCGAATGCACGTGGAATCACAGCCCGACGGCCAAGGATCACAGCCACGATCGCGACTTCCATGTTTCGATGCACAAGCAGACTCGCGCATGGGGTGAGCCGTTCGTCTCGGGCCTCGGCAACGAACTCATGTATCCGTGCGATCCAGACGCGGAGCCGAAGGAGACCGTGAACTGTCGTTGTGCGCGTACGGTACGACTGAGACCGAGGCGCAGTTTGGTGTAATCGCCCCCAGGTGCCAGCGGGCACGAAGCTTGCTGTATGCCCGCAGCGCCATACTACAGGCTTCGAATCAAGAGCCTGAAATTCATTTCTGCCGTCGATGCAGGCGCGCAGGGACCCATCGCAAATGTGGCGCTGATCAAGCGCGCGCCGACCGGGGATGACGTCGATGCGACTTGTCGGGTCGTCAAGGTCGACGAGAAAATGGGCCTTGTCTTCGGGTGGGCCCTGGCCACATCGCTTGACGGCGGCGAGACGCCACATGTCGATCTCCAGCAGGACGCAATCGTCGGTGACGACGAGCTGATCAAGATCGCCGCGGAGTTCATGGAGGCTTCTGCGGCGTCGGACGTGATGCACGATGACAGCCCCGACGGGAAGATCGTGTTCTGTATCCCGCTCACCAAGGCGGTGACCGACGCTCTTGGCATCGCGTCCAAGGTCCACGGCCTGGCGATCGGCATGCGACCGTCGCCGGAGACGTTTGCGCGGTTCGTGAGCAAGGAGCTCAACGCGTTTTCCATTGCCGGCATCGGCGAGCGAGAGCTCGTTGCGAAGACTGACGTGCCGGCGTGCTCGAGCTGCGGCAAGTACGGCAAGGCAGACGACGAGACTTGCAAGGATTGCGGCAAGGCGATGAAGGCTGCGACCACCAAGTCTGTCCTCTCCACCGCGGACAAGGACTCGCTGCCAGACAGCGCGTTTCTGTTCGTCGAGAGCGGTGGCACCAAGGAAGGCGGCAAGACGACCCCGCTCTCGTTGCGGCACTTCCCGTATCGCGACAGCGCCGGGAAACTGGATATCGTGCACTTGCGCGCGGCGTGCAGCGATATCCCGAAGTCTTCGTTGCCCAAGGATGTTCGCGACAAGCTCCAGGTCAGGGCCGAGAAGTTGCTCGGACAGCAACACATGGCGGCGAAGCGCGCCGCCGTTTCGGTCCCTGGCCAGGTCGCCAAGGGTACCGTCCTGACCAGCGCCGTCGACGGCCATGCGCACTCGATCGTGCTCACGGATCCGGCTGACAAATGGCGCTGCGGCGCATGGTCCACGAGCTATCAGGCCAGCGAGGGCTCGGACATGACCCACAACCATGCGCTGACCTACGACGAAGCGACCGGAGTCATCACCGTTGGTGAGGACAGCGGCCACACGCATACGGTCGACGCGATCGTGCCGATTGGACTTCGGGCCGCGGCGGTCTCCGACGAGTCGAGTGATGGCGTCTGCGCGGCGCCACCTGTCGACGATGATGATGGGTCCGGGCCGACGATCGTTATCGTCTCAGCGCGAGCCCCTGAAGGTATTTCGCCCCCCTCAACCCAAGCACGTAGCGTGAAGAGTAAGGACAAGGAGCCCACTGTAATGGCCGACCACAACGATGTGATTCGCGCTCTCCAAACGGAGAACGCACTGCTCAAGAGCATGGCCACGCTGACCGACGCGCAGCGGGCCCACCACGACAAGCTGATTTCCAAGGGCGTCAAGAGCGATGCCGATGCATTCCTGTCGCTCACCTCGACGCAGCGGAATGTGGTTCTCGGCGAGATCGCCAAGGCCAACACCGAGGTCTACACCTCCAAGAGCACCGGGCGCGTCTACCGCAACGATGACGCCATCGAGATTATCGAGGCGGCCCGTCAGACCGATGCGATGGCCGAGACCATGAAGCGTCTCGACACCGAGCGTACCGAGTTGGACTTCTCCAAGCGCGGAGCGGTCGCCTTCGCAAATTTCGCGAAGGGCGTGAAGGGCAACCTACACGGCCGATTCATGAAGGCGCTGGCTGGTGAGTTCACTGATCCGGCCGAATTCGCCGAGGCCGAGCGTGCATTCAAGCAGGCCAATGTGGCACTCGCCGAACTCACCAAGGTCCGTGGCTACACGCCGAGCGAAGAGGAGTCTGGCGCGAACGTGGCGCAGAAGAAACTGCACGTCGCCGTCGACGAATTCGCCAAGGCACACAAGCTTTCCTACCCAGTTGCCCTCGAGCGCGCGACTGCGCCCGGCGGTGACGATGAGATCCGTCGCCTCTACAACGACGCGATGGCCGAGCAGAACTGAGGAGCGAGGAACATGGCATTCGATTGCTCAAATCCATTTTCACTGCCGGCTGGCGTCGATCTGAGTTCGTCGCAGTACTGCGCGGTCACCACCGACTCGTCTGGCAACCTCGCGCTACCCAGCGCCGGCGGCATGGCGCTCGGCATCCTCTACACTGCGCCGATCATCACCAAGGCCGGTGAGGTCTACGGGCCCGGCTCCGGCATTCGCAAGGCCAAGTACGGCGGCACGGTCACCCTGCCCGCGGCGCTCAAGCTCGATTCGTCGGGCCGGTTTGTCACGGCATCGGCGACGGATATCGCAACTGGATCCGCAGTCGCGATCGCGATCGACGCAGGTGCGATCAACGAGATTCACAGCGTCATCTTCTTTGGTGGCGCCTCTCCGGTGGCCCTTGGCGTCGGTTTCGACGACATCGTGCTCGGTACGACTGCGCCCAGCGCGCTGACCCAGGTTACCTTTGCGCAGGTCACCGGAACCAAGACGGGCGTCCTCGCGTCCGGTGCATTCACGGGGCAGCTGAAGCGGATCGTCCAGTCCGTTGCCGCGTCAACTCCGGTCGGCACGATCACCGGCGCGTTCAAAACGCTGGCCGGTGCGGCGGCAACCACGCTCACGCTCGGTACCGCCGTCGCGACAATCGCAGATTTCGTCTGGGACGGGGCTGCATGGCGCGCGACGAGCGCAATCACCGGCACCAGCTCGTCTCTCGCCTGATCACCCTCTGAACAAAGACGCAGGAGCACCAGTATCATGTCGATCGACTTCGCTCACCGAAACCCCGCGGGCCGCATGGATCGGTTCGCGAAGAACAGCCCGGACCCGTCCACCGTGTACGTGGTTCCGGCGCTCACGACCATGTCAGTTGGCTTCATGTTGAAGCCGCAAACCATGGTCTCCAACCGGCTTTGCCCCTCGGTGCCGGTGACGATCCAGCAGGGCAAATACGCCAACTACCCCCGTGGCTTTTTCTTTCGCGACGACATGCAGAAGCGTGCCGATGGCGCCGAGAGCGCCGGCGGCGGCTTCAATGTCGACTGGTCGAACGGCTACAACGCCGATGTCTGGGCGTACCACACCGATCTCGGCCCCCAGGCGCGCGCGAACTCGACGCAGGTCGATCTGGATCGCTCGGCAACGATGCTGGTCAGCAACAAGGCGTTGCTCAAGCGGGAAGTGCTGTTCCTGTCCACGTTCTTCAAGACTAGCGTGTGGACCACGCAGGTCGTCGGCGCGACGTCCGGCGGCGGCGGCGTCGCTGGCGTTAACTTGACCTGGAAGGACGACAGCGCGAAGCCGATCAAGCAGATCAAGGCTGCGGTTCGGTCGCAGCAAGTCGCGGCCTCCGGCTACAAGCCGAACAAGGCGACGTTCTCGCCTGACCTCTGGGATCTGTTCTGCGAGCATCCGAACGTGACGAACCGGGTGAACGCCGGCCAGACCCCCGGGGGGCCGGCCGAGGTCACCACGCAGATGGCGGCTGGCTGGCTCGGACTTGACGAGGTCCTCGTGGCCGAGTCGGTGCGCACGACCAGCGCAGAGAACAGCAGCAACACCGGAGTCGGTGATGCGTTCAACTATATCGCTCCGGCCGGCCAATTGATGCTGACCTACACCCCGCCGGCGCCTGCGATGCTCGAGCCCAGCGCGTTCTACTTCTTCGACTGGGTTGCTGACGGCATGGTCGGCTCGTACGGCAACGCGGTGAGCCGCTGGTTCAACCAGGATCGCAAGGCGTTCCGTTACGAGATCGAGATGGCGACGGACTGTCACCTGATCTCGGCCGATCTCGGCACGATGATGAGCAACCTGAACGCCTGAGGATTTCATGGCGCGCAAGGCATTCGATCTGACCCGTGAGGCAGTTGCTTCGACTGCGTTCACGTATGCCGGGGCCACGTACGCCAAGGGCGCGCGGTTTCCGCATCGGGATCTGAGTATCAGCGATCACGACGTCGCGAACCTGTTCCGGTGCGAGCGGATCGATTTCACGGACAGGGCGTATCAGGCCCCGCCTCCTCCTCCACCGGCCGCGAAGCAGCAGCAGAACCCGCTCCTCGCCCGGAAGTGACCCATGGCTTCGATGACCGAAGCCATGGCCGAGCTCAGAGCGCAGGTGGCCGACGCCGCCAAGGCGCTCACGCTCGGCGTTGCGGCTGAGCTCACCGAGGCATGCCCGGTCAAGACTGGGCATGCGCGGCGCAATTTCGTGCCGAGCATATCCGCACCCGGCACCGGCGAGGATGACGGCGCGGCCCAAACAGCCGGCACCGAGTCCGTGTTGAGCTATCGGATCGGGGACGGTGATCTGTACGTTGTCAACAACGTCCCGTATATCGGCCAACTGATCCTCGGCAGCTCGATCCAGGCCCCGGCCGGTTGGGATCTGGTCGCGATCGACGCTGCGGTTGCCGATGTGAATCGGCAGTTCGGTGTGTCGATTGACGTGTCGTCCGCGGGCCAGGCCGCGGATCGTGGTGCGCAGGCCGCGGAGAATCTCGTCGCGGCAGTGGCCGGCGGCAGTGGGTTCGGCCCCACAGGTGACGAATGACCGAGTCGCAGATGCGCCAGCTCGTCATGGGCACATTCGCGGCTGGTTGGCGCGCGGCTAGGCCAGATGTACCGCTGTGGCTCGAGAACGAAGCGCAGCCGACGGCTGACCTGTTCGTGCGGCTGATCATAACACCGACGACGAGCCAGCAGACAACGATGGGGCAGGTCGGGAACCGGCGGGTGCGCCGCAACCTGTGGCTCCAGGTGAAGATGTGGGCGGCACAGGATGTCGGCAGCGTTCAGTTGGCCGACCTCGGGGACGCCGCACAGAAGTTGCTGGAGCAGAAGTCATTCCCGTCCCCGGTCGTGCCCGACGAACCGGTTACGACGTACACCGCGCAGTCGCAGGGTTCGCCGAGTGTTCAGGGCAGATGGATGATGAGCTTGATGCGGATCCCGGCGTGGTATGCGGAGATGAAGTAGAGCGGAGCGCGGTGGAGTCGAACGCCACCTGCGATTTCGCCCCGCACCCCCTCTTCGCCCGACGCTGGCCCTATGTCCAGCCTGCCTGTCGCCAAGGCCGAAGCCGCAAATCTGATCGTGGTCAAGGAGACCGCACTGGGCACCCCGGCGGCTGCCGGTGGCCAGACCCTGCAACCAAACGCCGATGGAATCGGCAACTTTTATCCGCAGATCAAGACGGTCGCGCCGAGCCCGCTCTCGAAGCTGCGGCAGATGGAAGCGCCGGTCATCGTCGATGTCGACGCCAAGCCGACGCTGACACAGGACTTGACCAAGGATGTTACCGACGCATTCGCTGAGGGCATGATGATGGCCAAGGCGAAACACTCGGGCGGCACGGGGGTGGCGTACTTCACGAACAATCTTCCGACGCCGACGGTCACTGCGCGGACCACGACCGCGTACACGGTTTCCGCCGCTGGCGCGCTCCAGGCCGGCACGCTGGTCGTGCCGCGCGGTTGGATCACGGGCGCAAACGCGACGGCCAACGCGACGCTGCAGGTGGTCGGGGCGAGCTCGACTTCGACATCGATCCCGGTCGCGGCTGGCGTTGCCGAGACCCCGTCGGGGTACACGGTCACGCTCGAGGTGGCAGGGTTCCGTGGTGCCTCGGGAGACATTCAATTGAACGGATCAGGGAACCTGATCTCGACCGCAGCTGACTTCACGACGATGGGCCTGAACGTTGGCCAAGTGATCTATGTCGGCGGCACCATCGGATCCGGCCACGACTTCGCAACCGCGGCATATCGTGGCTTCGCCAAGATCACCGCAATTGCAGCCGCGCTGCTCACGCTCGAGCGGCGGCAGTGGACGGTCGCCAGCGCCGATACCGGAAGTGGCAAGACGATCGATCTGTACTGGGGTCGCTGGCTTCGCACCGTCGCGTTTACTGACGCGGACTATCTCGAGACGAGCTACAACATGGAGCTCGCGTATCTCAAGCTGTCAGCCGGCACGACCGACGAGTACGTGTACTCGAACGGGAACTACATCGATCAGGTCAAGATCAACTCGCCGGCGCAGAACCTACCGACGGTCGAGTACAGCTTCCTGGGCACCACGATCGCGGATCCAACCACGACCCGCGCCACCTACGGCGGCGTCGCCGCGAGCCCGCTCTGGATCGATCGCTACAACACCGTGACCCGCGAGCCGTACCTGTCCCTGCGCAAGAAATCAGACGAGTCGGTGGTCAGTGACGACATCGAGACATGGGCGCTGACCTACATGAACCACGTCTCTG
>Ga0137410_10000042_pt1 | contig 84162 bp, 79 predicted proteins | sample CZODoug1_16funga_FD_108878 | JGI IMG/M metagenome (GOLD analysis project Ga0137410, IMG submission 108878) | Vadose zone soil fungal communities from Angelo Coast Range Reserve, California, USA - CZODoug1_16fungal (Illumina Assembly) | ecosystem: Environmental > Terrestrial > Soil > Vadose zone... | reverse complement strand
TCCGCCCGATCCGTTCGGCTGCTCGCTCGCCGGTTCAGCTCCATACGCTCCGTGTTCGTCAGGGTGATAGCGTCTGTCATGGACGCTATTCTAGTCTATAAATGGTTGTTACAGTCCACTAGATCGTCATCGGGCCAGCGATCGGCTTTGCGCCTGCGTCACTGATTGTGGACGGGCGCGTTCTTGTCGATGGATTTGCGGCCGAGCGGAATGCTGAATACGCCGAAGTAGCGGCCGCCCTCCACGTCCATGGAAACGAGCACGCGCATTTCGGCGACCTCGCTCGAGCGCGGCGTGACGATGAGGCTGCGGCGGTACACAGCCGCGGCGGTTGCCTTCTCCTGAACCGAGGCGCTGGCACCCGACTCGAGGACCACCGAATCCGACGCCGGGAATTCGATGCGCAGGTTCTCGCCGGCAACCCGGGGCACGACGGCGATCGCAACCGTGATCGGCTGATCCTTGAGAGCCGCACTGCTCAATTGATAGCGGACGTCGGCTGGCACGCTGATCTTCGAGGTCGGTCGGGCAAGCTTCATGCTGTCGACCGCCGGTTCGGCGGGAGTCGCGGTCGCCTGTGTCGCCGCGCCCAAGCCCGGCGACGGTGCCGTGGCGCAGGCGGCGAGCGAATACAACGCCAGTCCGGCGAGCAAGATCGGTTTCATGATTGCTTCCCTGTCCATGCGTGCGCCTAGTTGGATGTCACGCTGATCGTGAGATCGGTCGGCGCCGGCGCGACCATGTCATTGCAGCCGGCATTGCCGCAATCGTAGATGTCGAGGACGTAGTCGGCCGCCGTGAGGTTGTTGAGCGTAAAGCTCTCGTTGGCCGGTCCCATGACCGGTGCCAGCTGCACGCCCTGGCGATAGACCTGGATGTCCGGATCGCGGCCGGCCGCGGCAGTCAGATCGAACTTCACGTTGCCCTGCGCCAGGAGCGTGAACTTGAGGAACCGATGGGTCGAGAGCTTGTTGCCGACGCCGAAGGCATTCGTGCTGCGCAGGACCGTCGTGCCGCCGAGCGCAATGCTCGTGTAGACCGGCAGTACATCCGCCGAGCCGCCGGCGTTGTTGGTCTCCGTGCTGCCGTATGCATCCGCGGCCACCAGTTGTTCGCTGGCCAGCATGGCGTCGATCGATGCTACGTTCGCAGGCAGCGCCTGTTTCAGTGCCGCCATGAACGAGTAGAGGCTCGTCACCGCGGGTGTCTGCGAATGCGGTACGCCGTGCCAGACGTTCCAGATCGGCTGGAACCCAAGGGCGAGCGTGTCGCCGGCGTCATTCGTGCCGTCGTAGAGATCGTAGACGAGCTCCTGCGTCGACGATTCGCTGTACCAGCCATCGACGCCGCTTTCGTTTTCGACGTTGAAAATACCTTCCTGGTGCTGGTTCGCGCCGAAGCTGTCGCGCATCAGCGCATTGTCGCGCGCCATCGCGGAGAACGCCGTCGCCAGCCCTTCCCCGAACGCGACACGCAGATCCAGGCGGTCGCTGATGGAGTGCGACCCGCCAATGCTGTCGGAACGCGAGAACGCATCGTCGATGTAGTGGCCGAACTCGTGCAGGATGATGCCCGAGTCGTACTCGTCCGTGTCGACGTTGACTTCGGCCGCGAGCACGATGCGGCGGCCCGCGCCATCGCGGGTGAAGAACGTGACGCCGCCTTCATTGTTCGGGCCCCAGTCGACCGTCAGCGCCGGAAAGTCGGCGTTCGGTTCGGCGCTCAGCACGCGCGTGAGGCCGGTCTGGACTGCATTCAGCACGGCGAACGGCGCCGAGGCGCGTTCGCCGACCAGCGTCCCCGCGGCGTTCCAGCCCGAGGGAATCTGGATGTCGTGCACGCCGCCAGCGGCGCTGTTGAACTGCGGACCCGTGTAGCTATGGACGGGACCGAGCGGCGCACCACTGATCTCGTCGAGATCCCGGACGGAAACATCCCAGTGCGGCAGTGCATCCGGTGCCTGGCGCAAAGTCGTCGCCGTCACTCGCAGCTTCACGTCCCTCACGGAAGGGGCCACGAGGCTGTAGTTCTGCGAGAAGCGGCCGCTCGCGAGCACCGCGAACGTCGTCCCATCGACCACTTCCACGAGCACGGCGGGCGTGAGCGGTACATAGCTGAGTGCCGCATAGTTGAGACCGGTGCCTTGCGCGCCGAAGGGCACGAGTTCGAACTCAACCTGTCCCTGCAGCGTCACCGTCGCCGGCACCGGGTTGACGGTGATGCTCACCGTATCCGGCGCACTCACCGCCCCTTCGTCGTCGGTCACGACGAGCGAGATTGTCACCACGGTCGCCGTTGCGACCGTCGGGGCGACGAAGGTTATCGCGATGCCGGGGTTGCCCGTCAGCGTCACCGCGGGACCCGCCGTCTGCGTCCAGGTGTACAGCGAAATCACGGCGTCGTCCGATGAGCCGCCGCCATTCAGCGTGACCACCGCGGACGACAGGACGGTCTGGTCCAGTCCCGCATTCGCCGTCGGCGGCACATTGATGCCGGCGCGGAAGGTAACGGTCGCACTTGCGCTTGCGCTGCCTCCGTCGCCGTCACAGGTCAGCGTGTAGATGGTGCTCGCCGTGATCGGGCCGACATCCTCGCCGCCACTCGTCGACTTGTTGCCGGTCCAGCCGTCCGATGCCACGCAGGTGTTTGCGTTCGTGCTGCTCCAGGTGAGATGCGAAGTGGCTCCGGCATGAATGCTCGCCGGCAGCGCGGAAATGGCAACCGCGGGAGCGGGCGGCAACACGACATTCGCCGATGCCTGTCTCGTTCCACCAGCGCCGGTGCACGACAGCGTGAACGTCGAAGCCGCCGTGATCGCAGGCGATGTCTCCGTGCCGCTCACGGCTTTCGCGCCAGACCAGGCGCCCGATGCCGTGCAGCTCGTCGCATTGGTCGAGGACCAGGTGAGCTGGGCGGTCGCGCCGGAATTCACCGTGGTTGGATTCGCGCTCAGCGTGACCGTCGGAGCCGGCTTGCTGCCGCCCCCGCCCCCGCCCCCGCCGCAGCCAGCGAGCACGGCGAGCGCAAGGAAGCCCAGGGACTGAATGCCGGGTACAGCGCGAATCGGGTTGTGCGGGCAACGCACGTCCATTGTGAATTCCTGTTCTCTCATGTGCATTGTTGGTCGCAGCCGCGGCAGTTTATGCTTCGTCCAGCCTCTATATAAGAGTAGGCGATTTAACAATGCATTTCCCGGCCTTGACGGCGACCGCCGCGCCGGTGCAAATAGACCCATAACGAGCGATAACGAAGACTCCTGCTGGGGATGCACCAGATGAGCACGCAACGACTCCCGGGAATTCGCGGAATGGGCTGTGTTCTGGCCGTCGTGCTCGTGGTGGGTGCGGCCACCGCCGCGGCCGCCAAGCCGCCCAGGAAAATCACCGTCGGTGCCCTGACGCTGACGTACTGCAATACCGACTACGACGGCTACTGCGGCTCGATCAAGCGCAAGCTCGACCCGTCGGGCACGGTTGCCGGCAGTATCACCATCGGCTTCGAATGGTATCCGCGCTTCGACCAGACGAAACCGTCGCTCGGCGTGTGGGCACCGCAGGAAGGCGGTCCCGGCTACTCGAGCACCGGCACGCGCGACGGCTATCTCAATGTCTTTGGCTCGCTGCGCGATCGCCGCGAGGTTTTGATCGTCGACAAGCGCGGCACGGGCACCTCCGAGGCAATCGATTGCCCCGGCGTGCAGACGGAAGATCCCAACGATCCAGCCGCCATCAAGGCTTGCGGCAAGCAGCTCGGCGACAAGACGGCGCTCTACCGCACTGAACTCGCGGTCGGCGACATCGTGGGCGTGATGGACGCGCTCGGCATCGACCAGGTCGACTACTACGGCGACAGCTACGGCACCTATGTCGGCCAGGTATTCGCCGCGCGCTACGGCAGCCGCCTGCGCAGCATCATCCTCGACAGCGCGTATCCCGTGCGCCCGCCGGACGTGTGGTTCCCGACGGACTGGGAGCGCGCGCGCGACGGGCTCGATCGCGTTTGCCAGCGGTCGCCCGCCTGCCGCGCAGTCGGCGGAAGGTCGACCTGGCGCATCCAGGCGCTGCTCAATTACCTGAGGAACCGAGACATCAGCGGATCGGCGCCGGACACGGACGGCGACCTCATCGACACCACGCTGAACGTCACGCAGCTGTTCCTGCTGATGACGAATCTCGGCGCCTCGCCGACGACCTATCGCGACCTCGATGCGGCGGCGCGCGCCTTCCTCGATTCGCACGATCCGCTGCCGCTGCTGCGCCTCTCGGCGGAATACGACACGCCGGGCGTTTCCGATGCGGTGGACTTCAGCTACGGCCAGTACCAGGACCTCGTGTGCGAGGAATACCCGCTGCACTACGACCTGACGAAGTCACCGGCGCAGCGGCGCACGCAGTATGCGAACGCGCTGGAGGATGCCCGCCAGAACCGGACCGATCTGTTCGCGCCGTTCACGATCGACGAAGCAGTGGATTCGGGAGCGAACTTCACGCCGCTCGCGACCTGCCTCGACTGGCCGAAGCCGATCGCCGCTTATCCGCAGGGCGATGCGTTGCCGGCGCATCCGGTGTTCCCGAACGTGCCGACGCTGATCCTGTCGGGCGATCTCGATTCCATCACCTCGGTGGAGGATGCCAACCAGGTGACCGAGCTCTTCCCGAACGTCACGCATCTCATCGCGCCGAATCTCACGCACGTCACGGCGTACTACTACAGCGACGTCGGTTACCTGCCGGACGGCGGCGATACGACGCATTGCATGGAAGGCGTCATACGCCGGTTCATCAAGCAGCTCTCGCCCGGCGACACGAGCTGCATTCCGGACATCCGCCCGATCCGCACGCCGCCGAAGTTCGCACGCAGCGTCGACGAGCTGACCCCGCTCGACGCAACGAGCGGCAACCAGGCGAGCAACGCGAAGCTCAGGATCGCAACCGGCGCGCTCGAAACAGTCGGTGATGTCTTCACGCGCTTCATCATCACGTACGGCATCGGCAGCGGCCTGCGCGGTGGCCAGTACACCTATCTCGGCACGGATACTGGCTATGAGTGGGATCTCGACAGGGTGAAATGGACGGACGACCTGCAGGTTTCCGGCGCCATCGTGTGGGATTCCGCTTCGGGCAATGTGACCTCGGACGTTACGCTGCGCAAAGGCGGCAAGAACATCGGCACGCTCAACATCAGCTGGAACGACGTGCCGGGTAACGCCATCGCGACGGTCACGGGAACGATCGACGGCGATCGAGTGCGCGCGAAGCGTATCGCGCCCTGAGGGAAGCTTTTTCGATCGCGGCGGCATCGCAGTCGGTGCCGCCGCGTGTCCTCAGCCTTCGGCGTGCGCCTTCTTGAGCGCCGCGATGTCGAGTTTCACCATCTGCATCACCGCCCGCATGACGCTGTCGCGCTTGGATGGCGCCTTGTCACTGAGGAATTCGTCGATGATGCGCGGCACGACCTGCCAGCACAGGCCGTATTTGTCCTTGAGCCAGCCGCACTGCACTTCCTTGCCGCCGTCGGCGCAGAGCCGCTGCCAGTAGTAGTCGATCTCGTCCTGCGTATCGCATTTCACGTAGAAGGAGACGGACTCGTTGAACTTGAATTGCGGCCCGCCATTCAGGGCGACGAACTCCTGTCCGTCGAGTTCGCAGGTCGCGATCATCACCGAGCCCGCGGGCCCCGGCATGCCCTCGCCGTAATGGGTGACCTTCGCGACGCGCGATTTCTTGAAGATCGAGACGTAGAAGTTGCAGGCCTCTTCGGCGCAACCGTCGAACCAGAGGAAGGGCACGATTCTCTGCATGGCAATTCTCCAGGTGCGTTCCGGCGAGAATGGACATCGCGTTCTACCACAAGGACGCCTGGAGAGCCCCGCCGCCGACATCGCGGCCGCAAAAATCGTCATTGCGTGCGACCGCAGCAGGCGCGGTCAGGATTCGACGGCCGCCTTGAGCTTGCCGAGCGCCACATCCCACTGCTGGGCGATGCGCTCGAGCGAACGCCTCGCCTCCTCGAGCTGCGACGGCTCGAACTCCCAGAGCCGCTCGCGGCCCGCTTTCACGTGCTGCACGAGACCGGCGACCGCGAGCACCTGCAGGTGCTTGGTGACCGCCTGGCGCGTGATGTCCGTGCCCGCCGTGAGCTGTGCGATCGAGAATGCGCCGCCCGCGCAGAGCACAGCAACAATTCTGAGCCGTGTCTCATCGCCGAGCGCGGCGAAGATCGCGGCGTGGCCCTTGAGCGTTGCCGGCCTGAGCGTCTTCTGCTTCGAATACGGGCTAGGCTTTGGCGACATGCTTGGCGATATTCTGCATCTGCTCATCCCAGCCGCCGCTATTCATGCGAAATGCCTCGGGCCGGCGCGCGAGCGGAATCTTCTCGAAGCCGGATTCGACGACGCTGAGAAGGGTGCCGCCCTCGGCGTCCCGGAGCTTGAATTCCACCAGCGTCGTCGGCTCACCCGAATAGTCGACCTTAGGATCCACCGCGTACGGATGCCAGCGCCAGGAGAAGATGCGCTCCGGCTCTACGCGTTCAACCATGACCTCGAAAACGATGTGTTCGTAGCCGGGATATGTAATCTGCCCGGTGGTGCGCTGGCCGGGCGTGAAGGCCTTGCCTTTGAGCGCGGCGCCGAACCAGTTGCCGAAGTCCTCGGCATTCGTGAGCGCGCGCCAGACACGGCTGCGCGGCGCTTTCAGCAGGATTTTTCTCTCGATGCGATCGCCGGGTGCGTTCATATGCAACCTCCTGGCTGCATAATACACGGGTCCCGCCGATATGCAACCTTGTCGTTGCCTGATCGGCCAGCGGCCTGCGAAACCGCAGTCTCGAGGCCCCTTTTGGGGTAATCTAGCGCTGGCTCGTGATCTTTCGGCTTGTCTGTCCTTGGCCCCCTGCGCCGTCCCAAGCGCGCTCTACGGCCAAAGCCTCTCACCTCAGAAGCATCTTCGAACCGATCCGCGGGGAGATACCGCGCGGCTGTCCACTCGACCACCTGAGCACGGCAAGCAACTGAAATGATTACGTTGACGTTTCGTTCCGCGCTCGGCGAGTCGCAGATGCAGACCCGGGCCGCCTATTTCCGGTTCTGCGCCGACGGCACCCTGCGGGCGAACGGCAATTCCGTCGCCGCGACTCGCGAGGACGACTGCTGGCGGCTCGGCCAGCGGCTGTTCCGCGAACTCGAATGCTCAGGACCCGTTTACGTGCGGGCGCGCCGGACGGCCGATGCGGCCCCGATCCGGCTCGGGCCGTACAGCGTGCTCAGAACCGCGGCGGGACTCGTGTACGGCGACGACGCGTGTCTCGATGTGCGGCTGCCGACCGTGAACCGGGAACCCGCCCAGTCGTGGTACGAAGTTGCCTTGCTGCTGAAAAACAATGCGTGACTCACACCAGCGTGGATACATCGCATGACCACCGCGCTCATCGGATTACTCGCCATTACGACCTTGCTGATGGCCATGCTCTGGCGCAATTCGAAAGCACAGGTCGAGGAGCTGAACGGCCGTATTGCATCGCTCAAGCGTCAGCTCGCCCGCAACGGCCGCTAGCGCTGTTGCCGACCTACATTCCCGCAACCAACGAGAGACTTTCCAGTGGCAAAGCCCAACTATCGGCAAGCGAAGAAGCAGAAGGAAGCGAGCCGCAAATTGAAACAGGCGGAGCGACTCGAGCGCCGCACTGCGCGTTCCGCGCCGCCGCAACAGCCGGAGCCGCCCGTCACGACAACGCCGGAAACCAAGCATGAAACTTGAAGCACCCAAGCTCCGCCAGGCACGCCTGCAGCGCCAGGAGATCTGGCGCCGCGCCCGCGCGACGTCACCCGCGCTGCGCGGAGTCTTCCCGCGGGTCGAACTGCTGCACATCGAGCTGAAGTTCGTCGATCACATGGCGCACACGCCGGCCGACCAGACGCATACCATGCATCCGGCCGCGCAGGCTTTCTTCTCCTTCCCGTGCCCGTATGCGGACTGCGACGGCGCCTACGATCTCGCCGCCGCCGTCAACGAAGCCGCCGGGAGTTCCCCGCACCGCTGCGAGGGCGACCTGCATTGCACTGGCCACCGCGTGCGCGACGGCGCCAACGGGCAGGCCTGCGGCCTGCAGCTGCATTTCGCGGTTACGGTGCGTATTCGCCGCCCGTCCACGGCTGCCAGGGAAACGGCGGACGCAGCGCCAGGCTGATCAGTTGGCGCGCGGGCCGCTCGCGCGTCTCGACCGCAGGCGCACCTGCAGTTCGCGGCGCGCGTAGTCGATGATCAGCGTGTCGAACTGCCCGAGCACGTCCATGCCGATGAGCAGCGCCGGATCCTGCGTCATCTTCCAGTACTGAAAGATGTGCATGTCGCCGGCCGTGATGTAGGCATCCTTGATCTCGAGGCTGCCGATCGCGATGTTGGGCGTCACCACCAGGTCGCCCCGCTGCACGTCGAGCGTCGTGCCGATGATTTCATTCGCGAGAATATCCTCAGGCCGTATCTTCCGGGCGAGGGCATCGCGCAGCGCCGTGTTGGCGAGCGTCGTCTGGCCGCCGGTATCGATGATGGCCTTCGCCCGCAATGTCCCGATGCGGACGTTCGCGACCAGCAGCAATCCCTTGACGATCTTCACGGGTATCACGAGGAAGTTCGGCGCGGCCTGCTGCATGCGCGAACGGGAGATGCGGATGAGATCGTGGCGGAAGTCGATGTAGATCCGCATTTCCAGCAGGCCTTCCGTGCCGAGGACCCCGTCCGCTCCGCCGAGCGCATCGTTCAGGACCGGCAGCCGCTTCGAGTACAACTCCAGGTCGCCAACGACGAGGCTGTCGACCGCTATGACCGGCACCGTGCGCGTGCCCGTCACGCCGTGCATCACCACCGTGTCGCCGGCCGTCGGCACGATGCCGAGCGCTTCGACCACCGAGGTCGTCACGGCGGAGCGGTTCGAGCCCGTGTCGACCACCAGCCGGAAGGGACCGCGCCCGTTGATACGGACCGGAGCCCAGATGCGGCCGATCCGGTCGCGCAGCGTCGGCGCGACGTAACGCGGCTCCGGGGCCTCGACGACGATTTCCGGCACGACTTCGTCGGCATCGCTCGCAGGCAAGGCCGGAATGTCATCGCCGATGGTGACGCCCGAAACCTGCAGCAGCAGTAAAGCGAGCAGAAGGCGTGTGGCGTTGGTCCGTGCCGTGTGCCCGGATGGCTGTTGCAATGTGAACCCTTGCGGCTCGTCCGCTTCGGTCGGTGAAGCGGACTCTACTACCGTTCGGGTCGAAACCGGATGCCCGCGAGCGATTGCTATTGCACCCAGAGGGACGAAACGTTGCGCTCGATGCGCTTCTGGATCGACTTCGACAGGCCGGGCAGGAAATCGATGCCGGTCGCCTGCTCGATGTCATCGATGGTCGCGATGAAAAGGCCCAGGTCCTTGTCCGTGATTTTCCTGTTGGGGAAAATGAACGCGATTGCGCGGTGGCGCGCCGGCTCATAGACGATCTTGTAGAAGCGCGGCGGCACGGGAATATCGGTGCCGCGCATCTTGCGGTCCGTATCATCGTAGATGGGGCCGGTCATTGCGATCAGGTGCCCGCGGTGTTCGGTCCAGACACGGATAGCGTCTTCCAGCCGCGCCCAGATGCCGCGATTGAACCCGAGGCCGACCTGCGGCGCGATGTTCGAGAGATAGTGGCTCTCGTCCATCATCGCCTGGTCGGGCTTCATGTCCGCGGCGGGCGCCATGTGCCCGCGGTCGAAGCCGCTGCCCTTGTAGTCGTCGTCGACGGAATGCGGCTTGCCCGCCTGCGTGAGCGTCGGGTCCCCGACGAAACTCGAATGATCCCGATCGCCCGGCCCCACGAACCGCGCCGGCGTCAGGTCCTCGATTTCCCAGTCCGGGATCTTGGTGTCATCGTTGTGCGAAAGCAGGTAGCCCGACCGGCAGAGCAGCGTGTGCGGCGGCGGGTCGTCGCCCAGATATCGCGGCGCTCCAACCTCGCGGATCATGTCGGCGCAGGCATGCAGCGCGTCCACCGGCTGCGCGACCACCCCGCCGGCGGCGAGCAGGAGCGCCAGGCCGCCAACCGCAACGCGGATGTCCATGTTCCTTCTCCGCGTGAGGGTTACAGGCCGCCGGCGCCGTGCTTGGCCGCGGCATCGATCTTGCGGCGGGTCGTTTCCTCGGAGATTCCCTTGGAGACGACGTAACTCCCGCCGCTGATGCCCATGAGCGCCAGCACCGACCCCGGAATCTCGATGAAGTCACCGGTATCGATACAGAAGACGAGATACAGGCCCGCGATCACGAAAGTGAACAGCAGGAACTGAAACCGGGAGAGGCTTGCCTTGTCCGTGCCGGGCTCCTGGATGATGCCGGTGAAATCGACGCGCCACAGCCGGTAGAACACGAGCACCGCGAATCCGATGATCAGGATGACCAGCGCCCAGTAGATCCATCGCACCTCATTCACGTTCATGGCCGCCCTCCTATGGGCTTCGCAGTTTCTTGCCGTAGAGATAGATGCCCTGGCTCCCGCCCAACAGCATCAGCATCCAGTCGGGTACCTCGGGAAATCCGCCCGCCTTCGCCGCGAGGCCAACGTATGCGGCGGCGCCGGCGATCGTGCCGACCAGCATCTGCAGGCGATCGGCCTGCAAGCCGTTCCCCGGTTGATCGGCCAGCAGGCCGCCGGTGGATATCTGGCCGGTGAGAAATTTGTAGGCGATGAGCGCAGCGAATGCGCCGAGCCAGCCGATGAGGCAGATCTCGAGGATGCTTGCGGGAGCAATCACGGAGCTCGTCCTTGAAGCCCGGCTTTGAGTCGCGTCCTGGCGCAGCTCTTGGGCCGCTTCCTTGTCAGCCGAGGAAGCTACTCCCAGCTTGCGGCGCTGTCACGCGGTTTCGGCGCCACGACGGCGCGAACGCCGCTAGCGTGGGTCGCCGGCCACCGCCGAGTGCCGCAGGGTTGCGCGGCGAATGATCCACGCTCCTGCGAGGCAGGGAACAATCCCGATCAACGACAGCGTCGCTACCGTCTCGTTGCGCACGGCGACGCCAAGTATCAGCGAGACGACGGGGATCAGAAACGTGGTGGCCGACGCGCGTGCGACCCCGAGGCGCCCGGCCGCAACCGACATCGCAATATTGGCGAGCGCGGTGCCGAACACACCGAGCACCAGCATCGAGAGCGCCGATCGCGTCGTCCAGTGAGCGTGCGGCACATCGGGGATACCGAACGGCGCGGTCAGAAGAACGGCGACCGCGAGTGCCCGCCAGACGACCGGCATCGCACCATTGCGCTGTTGCAGCGGCCGTGCGACGTTGAGCGCGACGCCATAGGACGCCATGGCGACGATGATCATGATGATGCCGCCCGCTTCGCTTCCCCCCGCCCGAATGCCGGGCAGGCCCATCATCACGGCGCCGGCAAAACCGATCACGAGCCCTGCGATCACGCCGCGCAACGGCCATTGCCGCGTCGTGATGCTGGCCGCCAGCACGGCGACCATCGGCGCGACGCTGTTCAGCATCCCGGCGAGCGCCGACGCCACGTGCTGCTGGGCAATCGGAAAGAGGAACATCGGGAAGGCATACCAGAGCACGCCGAGAACGATGATCCCCTTCCAGTCGCCCTTCGCCACCGGAGCACGCACGCCCGGAAAGAAGGACAGCGTCACGAAGCCGGTCAACAGGCGCACGAAGGTCAAGCCATTCGGCGCGATGGCCTCCAGGCTCTCGGCGATGAAGAGGAACGACGCACCCCAGATGAGTCCCGGCGACAGGAGCAGCGTCCAGTCGAGAACGGCAGAGACGGACTTGGCTCCACCTGCTCCAGGCGGGACGGATTCGACTTCAGGCATGACTCAGCGTAGCAGAGTCCGCCGCCGGAGCGGTGTCGGCCCCGTCCCCACGCGCGCGACTTTGAAGCAGCTATGATGCCGGCTCCCGTACGGAGGGCGATTGCATGGCTGCTTATGTGCTGGCGAATGTCGAGATCACCGATCCGGCCGGCTTCGAGGAGTACCGCAAGGCGGTGCCGGCGACCATCGCCCGGTACGGCGGACGCTATCTCACTCGAGGCGGAACGACCGATGCTCTTGAAGGGAGCTGGTTGCCGAAGCGTGTCGTCCTGCTCGAGTTTCCAAGCGCTGCACGGGCCAGGGAATGGTACGGATCACCCGAGTATCGGCCGCTCATTGCGCTCCGCCAGCGCACGACGAAATCCGACGTCACCATCATCGACGGCATTTGATCGCGAGGTCGCGCCGTGCTCGCACTGGCCATTCGCCACGTCGAGGTCGAGGATTGCGGAACGCTGGCCGACGTGCTGGCGTCCCGCGGATTCGAGCTGCGCTACGTCGACGCGGGCCGCGACGATCTGCGCGCCATCGATGCCGCTCGGCCGGACCTCGTGATCGGGCTTGGCGGGCCGGCATCCGTGTACGACGCTGCGAAGCATCCGTGGATCACCGACGAGCTGCGGCTGGTCGAGCGGCGCCTGGCGACGAACAAACCCCTGCTCGCCATCTGTTTCGGTGCGCAGATGCTCTCGCAGGTGCTCGGCGCGCGCGTCTACGCGGCGGCGACTGCGGAACTCGGCTGGAAACCGTTGCAACTCACGAGCGCCGGCGAGTCGTCGCTCGTGCGGCCGCTCGGCGCACAGCACACCTCGATGCTGCACTGGCATGGCGATGTCTTCGACTTGCCGCGAGGAGCGGTGCTCCTCGCGTCCACCGCCGACGCTCCCCACCAGATCTATCAATACGGCAACTCGGTGCTGGCCTTTCAATGCCACCCGGAAGTTCGCGTGAGCGAAATGGACGACTGGCTCGTCGCTTACGCCGATGAGGTTGCGGCCGCGACCGGAGTCACCGAGGAACAGCTTCGCTTGGATACCGCGCGGCTCGGTCCGAAGCTCGCGCAACAAGCGCAGATGGTCTTCGGGGCCTGGCTCGACGCCGTCGGCAGCTAGCGCCGCCCATTGACCCAAGGTCCTATGGCGGAAATCGCCGATTGAGCGGACTCTCGGCCACCCGTTTCGCGGGTAATGGAGATACCACTATGAATCGCAGGTGGCTGCTGGCTGCGCTCGGCGCACTCCCCTTGATCGTCGACGCCGGGTCGCTCGACTCCCTGACGTCGATGGTGTCGGACCCACTCGTGGGATCGCTCAAATCGAAACTCGGGGTCACGGATTCGCAAGCCAAAGGCGGGGTCGGTTCGCTGTTGACGCTCGCCCAGGAGCACCTGAACAAGGGCGATTTCGACAAGATCGCAACGCTCCTGCCGGGCACGCAGAAGTACCTCGACGCCGCCAAGAGCCTCGGCGCCGTCAAGGGTCCGGTGAAGGATGCCGCGGGGCTCAACTCCGCCTATTCGCGACTCGGCATCAAGCCCGAGACGGCGGCGAAGTTCACGCCGATGGTCCTCGATGCGGTCGGCAAGGTCGGCGGGGACTCGGCCCGGAGCTTGCTTGCAGGAGCCCTGAAATAGCGGGATCGAGCTGGGCTGCCTGTTACGGCAGCACCCGATCGGCCTGTGCGAGCAATGCCGGTGGAAGCGTCAAGCCGGCCGCGCGCGCGGCCATGCGATGCTCGCTTGCGATGGCCACAAGCGCCGCCTGCAGCAATTGGAGCCGCTTCGCGGTCACGTCCGGCGGCAGTTCGTCGATGCCGGTCGCATTGCCGCCCGGGTGCTCGAGGCTCTGCGCAAATCCATTGCTGACCATGTCCGGACAGGTCGCAATCACCATCGTCATCGCGGGGTTGGCTTTGCGCACTTCCAGGGCGTAGGGCAGCGCTCCGACGACAATCCAGTCAAGATCCCTGTGTGCAAGCTCGCCTGCTTGCACGGCGGGATCCGTCGTGTTGGGCCGTGACAAGCGCCATTCGATGAAAATGTTGTCGCCTTCCCGGTAGCCGATGCGCGGCACGCGCGTGGCTGTCACCGGATGGACGCAAGACGCCAGCAACGGCCAAGCGCAGGCGAGCGACGCGATGCCAAGTACCAACGATCGGCGATGGGTTCTCATCGGTGCACGCGGTCACCAACCAGGCTCCGGCGTGCACCTGCCTTTACTTCAGTTCGGGCGGTGGCTCAAGCGGCGCGCGCCTTGTCGTGAGCCCTCAGAGCAGCCCGTCCAGCCGCTCCAGGTCATTGATCATGCGCCAGCGCCCACCGCCGCTCTCGACCTTCTGGCGCCAGGCTTCCACGCGAGCGAGATATTCGCGGGGATCGAAGTTGTCGGAGCGGAGCTTTGTGACATTGAGCGCGATGACGTCGAAGCCCTTGAGGTCGAGCGGCACCTCGCGCACGTAGCCCTTGGCAAGATCTTCCTTGAGATCGGAGAAGATCAGGATTTCCTTGCGGCCCGCGCCTTTCTCGTTCAGGAATTCGATCGCCTGCAGCAGTCCGCCGGTGATGTCCGTGTAGGAGGAGGCTTTGGATTGCGCGACCACGCTCTGCATGCGTTGTGCAAACTGGCGCTTCTGCCGGTTGGCGGCGCTCGGCCGGTCGTCGAACGTCGCCTTGGCGACGATGTCCTTCTCGCTGAAACTGCCGGTATCGATGCGCGCGACGGCCAGCGAATCCGCGGGCTCGAGCCGCGACAGGATGTAGAGGACGATCTGCTCCGCCTTCTTGATCTCGGCGCTGTAGGTGCCCGAGGTGTCCAGCAGCAGATAGACGCCCTTGTTGGTCTGCGCCGCGGGGCCACAGCCCGCGAGAGCGACAATGAGCGCTGCCAGCGCGATCCGGTAGTTCATAGCGGCGACTCCCGCAATTCGTGCTCATCGGCCGCCGGCCCGGCCGGCGCCAAGTGCCGGGACTCGATCCACAGCGGCAGGAAAATCGGCAGATCGTAGAGACGCTCGGCCAGCATCCCGAGCTGCCGGAAGCCGCTCCCCAGCACGCGCAGGACCAGCGCGAAGGCGCGCAGTAACGCAACGCCCGAGAGTCCGAGGACGGTGCGCAGCGAATGCACGAAGGTCTCGAGCGGAATCGCGACGAACACCAGCGCGAACGGCAGCACGAATCCCATGCCCATCTGCGCCGCCGTCGTGATCCAGAGGTACTGGCTCTGCAGTTCGCCGCCGCCCTCGCCCCTGAGCAAGGCGCCGGTTGCAAGCTCGTCCTGCAGCAAGACCTCGCGCATGTAGGCGAGCCCTGCTTCAACGCTCGCGAGCAGCACCAGGATCGAGAAGGTGATCCAGATCATGCGCACGCGCATCTTGTCCGGCAGGGCCCCGATGACGGGAAAGAGCCGCGTGATCCGCAGCGACTCCATGAGGAAGAGCCCCATCGAGATCTCGACCATGATGATCACGAGCGCGGCGATGTCGGCCGTGCGAAAGCCACCGATGAAGTGCGTGCCTCCGACCATCTCGGCCATCGGGCGCGCGATCAGCGAGAAGTTGATCGCCGCGCCGCCGATCGCGACCAGCATCACGAACATGGAAACGAAGAATTGCACGACGGAGGAGGATTGCAGGATCGAGACCGCGCGATCCTGGCCGCGCACGATGTCCTCGTATTCCTGCATGTGCCGGTCGATGGTCACCGAGCGGGCGAGCAGGCTCTCGATCACCTTGTTCACCCGGCCGAGCGTCTCCTGGATGCCGCGCCATTCGGGCATCATCTGGCGGAGAAAACCGTGGCGCTCGCCACTCGCCTTGCGATAGGCCTGCATCGCTTCGCCATGCGCCCGGACCATCGACTTGTGGATGTCGGCGAGCACGTCCGCGGCTCCGTTCTTCGCATCGATCTTCGCGACAGCCTCGACCGCGCGCACCCAGGCGGGCGGCTCGGGCGGCACCTCCACGGACTTCTGATGATCCTCCTCGATGTGCAGGATCGATTCGCTGAGCGCGCGGTGCAGCGCCGGATAGTTGGTCAGGTCCTTGCGCGTCGTTTCGGCGACGCGCACGAACTCGCGTTCGACGATGCGTTCCTTCGCTTCGCGTCCGCCCGCGAGCAGCACGTCACGATTGCGGGCGGCGAGGCGCAGCTCGGCGTGCGCGACGGAATGCGCGGCGAGGCGCAGGCCCCGCGCGATGGCATCGGTCGCAACGTGGATCGCGCGATGGGCGGTGCGTCGTGCCAGGTACAGCACGACGGCAAGAGCTACGAACCAGATGAGCGCCGAGACGGCGGGCCACGGCGTAATGGACAGGATGTGATCCATGCTGGCAACCCCGCTGTCATAGGAAACCCTTTAGACCGGTAGCTTTGCGACCCTCCCTTTCGAGAGGTGTGCCTTTTTCAGTCCGCCGAAGCGTGGCCCGAAGCACCTGCAGTGTCAACGCTGCGACGCGCGGCGGCGGCGTTATGTAATCACCGGGCCGCCCAGGTCCCGATAGGATTCGACTCAGGCCAGATGACTGACCACGTGATCGCGCGTGATGGCCTTGACGCCCGGCGTTCCCGCCTGTCGCATGATGTGGCGCAGCTCGCGGTTGTAGATGTCGAGGATGGCTTCGACCCCCTTCTGACCTCCCGCCGCCAGGCCCCAGGCTTGCGGGCGCCCGATGCCGACCGCCGTTGCGCCGAGTGCCAGCGCCTTGAAGACATCGGTGCCGCGACGCAGCCCGCCATCGAGCAACACCGGAGTGCGCCCGGCGACCGCCGCGCTGACCTCGGCCAGGCACTCGATGGTCGAACGCAGCGTTTCCTCGTCCCGGCCGCCGTGATTGGAGATGATGACGCCGTCGACACCGTGAGTGACACACTTCGCCGCGTCCTCGCCGGTTACGATGCCCTTGACGAGGAGTTTCACGGACACCGTGTCACGCAGGCGTTTCAGGTAGTCCCAGGTGATATTCGACGGCGAGAGTTCCGTGACGCGGGAGACGTCGAGGCCGGCATACATGGGCGCCTTCGTGACCGGGTCGTGATTGTTGTCGACGTGGCAAGCGGTGCAGACGCGGGTGTCGGTGCGCACTGCGCGCGTCAGAGTCTCGCCGTTCCGGCCTTCCATGTAATCGACTGTCAGTATGATGGCGGTGCAGCCGGCGCGTTCTGCCCGCTTCACGACACCCTGCGTCACGCTCCAATCGTCCGTTGCGTAGAGCTGCATCCACACCGGCGCACCGCGTGCGCGGATGACATCCTCGGCCGAATTCGTGCCCGCATTCGACAGCATCATCAATGTCGAGCGTGATGCGGCCGCGCGCGCCGTCGCGAGCTCGCCCTCCGGATTGAAGGCCCGCTGGCTGCCGAGGGCGGAGAGGTAGACAGGCGACGGATGCGTCACGCCGAGGAGATTCACGGAGAGGTCGGGCTTGCTCACATCGACGAAACGGCGCGAGCGAATCTCGATCTGCTTGAAGGCCTCGTGATTCGCGACGACGGTCAGGTCGTCGTCGTTACCCGTCGCGATGTAAGCGAAATGCGCCGGCGGCAGCACTGCGCGCGCCAGCGCCTCGAAGTCCATGACGTTCAGTGCCTGCTCGATTGCACTCGCGGCAGGGGCGCCTTCGCTCCAGGACCATCGCGGCGCGATCGCCAGGCCCGCGAGCGCCGAAAGACGGGCGAGCAGGCCGCGACGGCCGGCTACGACGGCATCGGATGAGGACATGGGGAGGCTCCCTCGAGATTGTTGTTCTGCCGCGCAGTGTAACCGAACGGTTGACCACTCCTTTATATAGGTCGGATGTTCACCGGCGCCCGGTGCTGACGCCGTCACCACCGCTTGGGAAGGTGCGGTGCCCTTTCGCTGGCTACCCGTTGCGCCGCGGCCGCTCGTGCTCGATCTCCCGATGCTCGGTCGCGAGCAGGTCGAAGAACAGGCGATCGTAAGGCTTGCCGTCCATGTAGTGGCATTGGCGCATTCGGCCGACAGGGCGGAAATGCAGGCGTTCGACTACGCGCAGCGAAGGATTGCCGTCGGCCACCCACGTGTTGACCGCGTGCAGGCCGAGGTCGCGGAACGCTAGCGTGAGAATCTGTGAGCCCGCGAAGGTCGCAAGGCCGCGGCTGCGAAACGACTTCTCCCCGGCCACGCCCCACAGCGTCGCCGTCCTGAAGCCGCGGTCGACACTGTTCAGGCCCACGATGCCGACGGGCGTATCGTCGTGATCGGCCGTGTAGACGCGCATGAAGTGCGACTCGCGCTGCGCCATGACCTTGAGCAGCGCCGGCGAAACCCGTTGCCGGCCGGCGCCGAAATCCAGCCACCGATAATTCTCCTCGCGTGCGAGCCATCCGGCCGCCACACCGATCACCTCCGGCGATTCAAGCGGCAGAAGCTTCATGCGGCGGGGCTTCCGGGGGTGGCCAGAGTGCGCGATAGGCGGCGAGCAGCTTCGGCGCTTCGTGGCGCCACTCGAGCTCCTCCAGTACGCGCCGGCGTCCGCGCTCGCCCATCGCCGCACGCCGCGGCGGGTCGTCGATGAGTTCGACCATCTTCACCGCGAGATCGGCCGCATCGTTGCGTCGCGCGTAGACCGCTGCTTCCTGGGCCGAGTGCCGGGCTTCGACCAGGTCGAACTGCACGATCGGTTTGCCGAGCGCCATGTATTCCATGACCTTGTTCATCGTGGACAGGTCGTTCAGGGCGTTCGCAAGATCGGGATTGACGCAGATGTCGGCCGTGTTGAGCATGGCGAGCAGTTCATCGTCCGCCACTCGCCCGGTGAAGGTCACGAACTCCGCGACGCCGAGCTCCACGGCGAGGGCGCGCATTTCCCCGAGTGAAGTGCCACCGCCCACGAGGCCGAACTGGATGTCCGTGCGTCCGAGGTGAACGACGACGTGACGTACCGCGTGCAGCAGGCGGTCGATGCCTTCCTGCGCCCCCATCACGCCGACATAGCCCACCAGGTATCGCCGGCCTCGCTTGAGCGACTCCTGCGGCGGCAGGATCCGCATCCGTTCGAGGCTCGGCCCGCTGCGCACGACGAATACCCGCGCATGCGGCATGCGGCCGCGACCCAGCGCGATGCGCCGGTAGGATTCGTTGGTCGCGATCGACGCGTCCGCCGTGCGGAACGTCCAATACTCGAGCTTCAGCAGCAAGCCGTGCCAGAAGCCGCCGGCACCGAACTTCGCCGCGTACAGCTCCGGGTTGATGTCGTGGTGATCGAACAGGAACTTCTTGCCGAACAGCTTGAAGAAGGCGCCGATGAGGAAAAACAGGTCCGGCGGATTGCAGGCGTGAATGACGTCAAAGCCCCGGCGCCAGCACACGCGCAGCGCGAGCGCGAACGTACAGACGAGCGCGACGGGGTACTCGATCGCGTAGCCGGCGACGGACGATGCTTCATACAGCCGATAGCGATGGATGTCGATGCCGTCGATGGTCTCGACCTTGCGCTCGTAGCCCTTCCCCGTCGGACAGATGACGGACACCGTGTAGCCGGCATCGCGCAAGGTCGTGGCTTCCTGCCACACACGCCGGTCGAAGGGGACCGGCAGGTTTTCGACCAGGATCAGCACGCGCCGCGCATGAACGGCGTGCCCGCGGGCTGCTTCTGCTGGAATGCCGAGCGGATTCATTGGCAGCCGATCATGCCCGGCCTCCTTGACGTGCGCCGCCCGCGACGGGCCGCAGGGCCGTAGTCCGATCAGATCAGCAGGCAAGTTCGGAGCGTAGAACTACGCTGCCCGGCAGCCGTGCGCGCCACGCAATGGTCGGCGCCGGCCGCTTGTCGTCGAACGACCGTGACACCCAGCCGAGCATCGGGGCGACGCTACCGACATGGACCATCGAGCACGCCCCCTCCACACGCGGCGGCGTCAATGTCACGCAACGACCGTCATGCGTGACGAGAAAACTGTCTCCCTGGCGGTTGACGCGGCAACGTTCACTGAGATGAAAAAAGAGCTCGGCGTCGTGCGGCGCCGACATCTGCAGGTAATCCTCGATGGCGATTGACCGCTTGCGCTTGTCGAGCGCGATGCGCCGCCGATGCAGGACAGGATCCGGCAGGCTCAGATAGCCATCGTGCCAGCCCTCGAACAGGTCGCGATCCTCGAGGCTCCGCCACAAGCTGCAGGCGGCGCGCGCCTTGCGCAGCCACATGAAATTGCCGCCCGATTGAGACTGGTCCCGGCCGTCGAGTCGCACTGTGTTGTGGGCAGCGGTGCCGCGAAAGTACTGCCGCCACCCGGGTTCGGTGTGGTATGCGAACGTTCCCGGATCCACGAGGAATTCGCGCCCGCCGACCGAGAGGGTGAATGCCAGTGCGTCCGCATGGCCGTGCGCCGCGATTGCCTGGTAGCCAATGGGGCCGGCGTCGACGAGCAGGCGGATTTCATCTTGCGTCTCGAAGTCGCAACCGAGGATGTAGTACCCGCCATCCGGAAAAGCGCGCCGTACCGGGAGCGCGTCGCCTGCGCGCAAACGGGCAAAGTCGATGTCGGCGTTTGCGCCATGGAGCCAGCGCGTCTTGTCGTCGACGCGGCCGGCCTTGGTCTTGAATTCGCCGCGTCGGAAGTGCAGCGCGCCGCTGGCCAGAAGCGAGCGGTACCGGCAAGACTTCTCGTCCTGTGAGAGTCCGATGACGACGCCGTCATCCGAATCGCCAATCATCGGAACCTGGCCGTTCACGTCCATGATCGAGGCGAGATACTCGAGCATCGCCTCGAGGCGCGACTCGAACCGGGGCTCGAAGGCGCGTCCATTGGCCTTGCCGGCAAGCAGTGCCTGGTAGAGGAAATCGAATTCGAACTGCTGATAGGAGACCGCCTGTTCGCGATTGACGCCGTCGCGGGCATTCTGCAGCAGGGCTTCCCGCTGCACGGCCTTCTCGGCCCACGCGAGCCACTCTTTCGACTCCCTCCAGCAGGGCCAGGTCAGCGCCGCGAGGTAGAAGCCCGCCAATTCGCCGACGAGATGATTATTGGCGGAGGAATGGCGCGACAGGTGGCGCCGGATGAAACGCAAGTGCTGGTGGATGGACGTGAGCCAGCGCGCTCGCCAGCGCTGTCCCTGCTCGTCCGCGAACAGAGTCGACCGCGCTCCACCCAGCAGCTGCCACGCAGCCGACCAGTTGATCAGCCGCACCGCCGCTTCGAGGGCGCTCGACCAGTTGACCCCCATCCGGTAGGGGCAGGAATCGAACCAGCTCGAGAGATGTTCGCGCAGGACTCGGGCGTAGCGCGCGTCGCCACTCATTGCATACGCCTGCGCCAGGGTCACGACGTGCAGGTGCCGGTTCAACTCCCAGAGATACTTGACGTCGCCGACGCGCTCCGCATCGCGATAGTCGATCAACAGGCCGAAGCCCATGGGTGCGCTTGTGCCCGTCTTGGGATCGCGGTTCCAGTCGGGAGGCGATCCGAGTTCGATGTCCCGCAGCGCGAACAGGTCGAAGCGCCCGGCGGCGATTCGATCGGCCGCCGCCCGATAGCGCGACGGTTCGATCGCGGCCGAGACGCGGATCCACGGCGCGACGTCCGTCGACAAGTCCGGCGTCCCGCCATGATCGGATCCGAGTGCGCCGCGCAATTCCATACGCAGCAACAGCGCTCGCCCGATGCGATGCGCGATCTCCGCCGCCGACATGCATCGCAGGCGGTTCAGGCGCCAGCGCATCCGGTCGATGGCACGGCTCCGGCTTGCGGCCGGCGACGGCATACGATCCATGCAGGCGCCACGCTCAGTCAAATTGGCGGTGCCAGAGTTCGAGATTGAGGAGCGTCCACAGCAGTTTCTCGTGGTTCTGCCGGGCGTCGAGGTGCTCGGCGAGCATGGCGTCGAGCACTCGCGTGTCGTAATAGCCGCGTGTGCGCGACGACGGGCCTTGCAGGTGCTCGACGAGGTAGTCGCGCATCGGTCCGCGAAACCACAGATTGATGGGTACGCGAAAGCCCACCTTGCGACGCGTGAGGCACTTCCGCGGCAGCAAGCGCTTGCAGGCCTGCCGCAGGATCCATTTTCCCTGCAGCCCGCGGACACGATAGCGGTCCGGGAGCGTCGAGACGAATTCGGCGAGCGGATGGTCGAGAAAGGGCACTCGCGTCTCGATCGAGGCCGCCATGCTCATGCGGTCCGCGCGCTCGAGCAGGTTGTCGGGCAGCCAGCTGGTCTGGTCGAAATACAGGATGCGGCGCAGCTCGCTCACGTTCGGGTCGGCATCGAACTGCGGTCCGTCCCCGGCACGCGAACCATTGAACGGCAGGATGGACAGGCGATTGCGCTCGCGCGTGTCGAGCGCGCCGAACCAGCGCACGTAGCGCTCGCGCCGGTCTTCCAGATTGAGATTCGTGATGACGGTCTTGAGGCGTCGGGCGCCATAGGGCAGCGCACGGGCCAGCGGCTCGATGAGGTCGTTGCGCACGAGTCGTGGCAATTGCTGGTAGCGCGCCGCGAGGCGCTCGGCGACGTGCTTCGGGTATCCGCCGAGGAGCTCATCGCTCCCCTCGCCCGTGAGCACCATCTTGACGCTGCGCGAAGCCTCGCGTGCCAGCATGTAGATCGGGACGTCGGACGGCTCGGAGACGGGCGCGTCACGGTACGCGACCAGGTACGGCAGCCGATCGACGATGTCGCCCGGCGAAATCACGAGCTCGTGGTGCTCGGCTGCGAAGTGATGCGCGACCTCGGACGCAAACCTGAGTTCGCTGTAACGGCCTTCGCGGAAGCCTACGGAGAACGTCTTGACGGTGGCGCTGTGCCGGCTCATGAGCGCAACGACCGTGGATGAGTCGATGCCGCCGGAAAGAAATGCGCCGAAGGGCACGTCGCTCACCATCTGCACGCTCACCGCCTCCTCCAGCCGGCGGAGGAAGCCCTCGACCGGATCCCCGACGGGTGCTCCTGCGCCACCGGGCCGGCGATCGGGGGGCGACCAGTAGCGCTGCTCGACGAGGCGACCGCGCTCCCAGATCACGAATGTGCCGGGCATGAGCTTGCGGATGCCGGCAATCAGCGTTGCCGGGCCCGGGACATAGCGATAGGCGAGATAGTCCCAGACCGCTTGCATATCGACGGCCGCGCGCACGCCCGGAATGCGTAGCAGCGCCTTGATCTCCGAGGCGAAATACAGCCCGCTGTCGTTCTGATGCAGGAACAGCGGCTTCTCGCCGAACCGGTCGCGCGCGAGGAACAAGCGCTCCCGCCGTGCATCCCATATCGCGAACGCGAACATGCCGCGCAAGCGGTGCACGACTCCGCTGCCCCATTGCTGATAGGCGCGCAGCAGGACCTCGGTGTCGGAGTCGCGGTTGAATTCGAAGCCACTGCGGCGCAATTCGGCGCGCAACTCGCGGAAGTTGTAGATTTCTCCGTTGAACGTCAGCGCCAGGCCGGCCGCGGCATCGCACATCGGCTGACGCGCCCCCGCCGGGTCGATGATCGCAAGCCGCCGGTGTCCGAGCGCCACACGATGCGCAGAACGCACGCAGGAGAAGTGGCTGGCGCCCTGGTCGTCGGGGCCGCGATGGGCCATCGAGAGCAGCATCGCCTCGAGCGCTGGCGCGGCGCTCGGCGCGCCCGGTTCGGCCACCCATCCGGCTATTGCGCACATGTCAATGTGCCGCGACGGCGCGGCCTGCGTAAAGCTGCGAGAACTCCCGGGCCGGCCGCTCCAGTGAATACGCCGCCGCGATGCGCGCACGCGCGGCGGCGCCCATGCGCGCGCGCGACTCCCGATCCGCCGCAAGCTGCGCGATCGCTTGCCCGATGGCCTGCGAATCATGCGTCGGCACGAGGAGGCCGTGCACGCCAGGTACGACAACGTCCGGGATGCCGCCAACCGGAGTGGCAACGATCGCGGCGCCCGCCGCCATGCCTTCGAGCAGCGCATACGGCAATCCCTCGCTGTAGCTCGCGAGCACGAACAGGTCCGCGCTCGCCAGCAGGTTCAGTTTCTGCTCGCCGAATGCCGGCTCGAGGAACTGAACGTCCGCGTGCAATCCAAGGTTCGCCGCCGCATGCTTCAATCGATTCCCATCCGGGCCGAGGCCTGCGATCGTGAGTCGCGCGTTGGTGCCGTTCGAGCGCGCCCAGGCGAATCCCCGCAGCAGTTCGTAGAGCCCCTTCTCGCGCACGAGCCGCCCGAGGTAGACGACATGCACTGGTGCGTCCGGCCGCCGGCGCGGACGTGTCAGCGAACGATACGCGGTAAAGTCGATGGCGCTCGGAATGAGCTCGACGTGGCGGCCGGGCACGAAGTGACGATAGGCGTCGAGTTCGACCTGGGCGAGGACGACAACGACGTCTGCCACAGACAGCGTCCAGCGCAACACGGCGGTCATGAGAGGATTGCCTGCGCAGAATTCGAGCGGCAGGGCGCCGCCGTGCACCTGGTAGATGACGCGCACGCCGCAGAGCTTCGAGACGATGAGGTACGCGAGGTCGCGCCAGAAGGCACGGCGGTTGAGAGCGGTATTGATATGCACGATCGCGACGCTGCGTGCGATGATCCGGCCGGCGAGCTCGAACGGGCTTGCCACGAGTCGCAGCCAGCGAGCCAGCAGGCCCTCCTTGCGCCCCTCCGCTCCGACCTGGAAATGCAGGAGCGAAAACTCCCGCGTGAGCGACGAGGACAGCAGATTGTTGACGTGCGCGCTGATGCCGCTCGCCGCCCCGCGGTGCGGCCCGAGCGCGAGCACGACTGGTCGCTTGAGCGTCGCTTCGCAGATCATGCGTGTTCACCGAGCGCGCCGCGTGAACGCGGGGCGTATGCCAGCGTCAGGAACAACCGTTCGTAGCGCTCGACCATCTCGCTCTCCGAGAACCCTTTGGCCACGACCTTGCGCGCGTTGCGGCTCATGCGAGCCGCGAGCTCGCGATCGGCGAGCCGCTCGAGCCGATCGACCAGCGCCGCGGTGTCGCCGGGCGGGAAGAGAAATCCGTTGACGCCCGGCAGGATGATTTCCGCCGCTCCGCCGACGTCGGAGTGCACGACCGGTCGGGCCAGCGCCATGGACTCGAGCGCGGCCAGCGGCATCGCCTCCGTCAAGCTGCAGAGCGCCGTTACGTCGCAGGCCGTGACGAGCGGGCGAATGTCGTCCTGAAATCCGGCGAGCACGACGTGCGCGGAAACGCCAAGTTCACGCGCACGCGCCTCGATCGCCGGTCGCATTTCACCCTCACCGATCAGCAGCGCACGCGCCGCGATGCCGCGCTCGCGCAGCTGTCGCACCGCCTCGATGAGTTGCACGTGGTTCTTTTCACGCCGCAGTCCCGCGACGACACCGATCACGTAGTCGCTCCTTTCAAGGCCAAACCTTGCCCGGATCGACGCGCGCCGCTGCGCGCATGCGCCGGGGCGGAACTCGTGTGTGTCGATGCCGTTGTAGATGACGTTGTTGCGCCGGGAGCGCACGGCACGCGGCAGCCAGTAGCGCATCTGCTCCCGGCAGACGAACACCGTGCAGGCCGCGAACCAGAAGCAGGGTCGCTCAAGGAGCAGCTTCAAGCGCTCCCTCGGCTCCCGCGGACGGCTCGAGTGAAGGACGGCGACCAGCGGCGTGCGCACACGCGTCAGGGCGCGCGCGAGGGAAGCGTAGAGCAGCGCGTACGGATTCGCGGCAACGATGAGCACCGGGCACAGTGAGGCGATCAGCTCGGCGAGCCGGCGGATGGCACCGAAGTCGAGATAGCGCGTGGCGCCGAGATCGCAGATCGTCGCGCCGCGCCGCAGACGCAGCCGCCCGATGAGTGTCGACTCGCGCTTGACGCGCACGGCATGACAGTCGTGGCCGAGTTCGACGAGGCGATTCATCAGCGTCACCGCGTGATTCTCGGCGCCGCCGCAGGCGAGTGAGTTCGTGACAAATACGATGCGCAGCATGACCGGGCGATCACGGGACCGATTGGGGATGATTGACCGGCTTCGGCGCACGGGCGCCGCCGAACTGGAGCCGGTAGAGCGCTCCATAGGCGACCGCAAGCGTCGCGCCGCCGACCGTCGCGCGAATGATGGGCGGACTTGCGACGAACCAGGCACCGCTCACCCGCCAGGCGAGCGCCGCAGCGATGGCCGCGAGCAGCAGAAGCAACGCCAGGGATCGCCAGTCCTGCAGTCGCCGCAAGGGTATGCCCGTGCAGCGTGCAATCCGCCACAGGGTCGCGAGCCGATCCACGTACATCGCGATACTGCTGCCGGCTGCCGCACCGGCAATCCCGAAGCGCGCTGCCGAGTACCAGCTGATTGCGACCGACAGCGGGAGCGCGACGACGCTGAGTCGCAGCACGAAGGGACCCTGCCGCAGCAGCAATGTGAGGGTTGCAAGCTCGATGACGACCGCCAGGAGTCCCACGATGTAGACGCGCATGACCGGTGCCGCCTGGACGTACGACGCCGTGTAGATCACCGTCACGATCTCCTCGGCGTACACGAACGCGAAGGCGAGCAGCGGATACACCAGAGCCGCAACCATGACGTTCGCGCGACCGTTGAGTTCGACCATGCGGTCCAGATCGCCAGCCGCATGCATGCGGCTCATGCTCGGCAGGAAGGCCGCGTTGAACGACTGGCGAAAGAGATTGAGCAGCGGCGCGAGCACGGCGCCGACCGAAAATGAGGCGAACGCGCTCAAGGGAAGGAGAGCCGCTGCCACCCATTGGTCCGCTTGCAGACGCAGGCCATAGAGCGCGCCCGCCGCTCCGATCGGCGCGGCGTGCTGAACCTGGTTGACGAAGGCTGGCCAGCGCAGGATCGGCCGCCGCAGTCCGTGGTGGCGCGCCACATAGCCGAGGAGCAACGCGACCTTCACCGCCACGAAGACGACCATGGCCGCGAGGACCGGGCCGAGCTCGCGAGTCGACAAGGCGGCTGCCGTCATGACGACTGTGCGCAAGGCCGCGAGGCCCAGCGTCAGTCGGACCTGCGCCGAGATCCGCTCCTCCACCGTCGGCAGCAGATCGAGAAGCGACGCGACCACGGAGAGCAGAACGAACGCCGGGACGAGCACCGGGAAACGGGCGAGTTCGTGCAGGCTGTCCGGCAACCAGGGATTCCATGAGCTCACCGCCCAGCCGGCCACCAGTCCCGCGAGCAGGAGAAACAACAGCGTCTGGTTGATGTAGAGACGCCGTGTATCGCGATCGGACCGCAGCAGAAAGTAGTACAGGCTCGCAGGCATCGACAGGGTCGCGATCGCAAGCACGGTGCCCGCCGCGAGCCACAGCAGCCGGTACTGCGCGAACGCCGCCGTGTCCAGGCAGCGCACCAGCGCGATCGGAAGAACGAATTGTGCCAGGTAGTCGAATGCGTTCGCCGCTCCCAGCGTGAGTGCGCGCGCCCACAGGCGCTTCGCCGGCCGCGCCGTCGCGAACGTACCTGCGCAAGCAGCGGGAGCGGATTCCTCGCGACCGGGCGGCGCGCCTTCGATCGTCACCTCCCGGCCCGCCTGTGCTGCACGCCGTACATGATTCCAATCGCCGTCCACAGGAAGGCGTGCTCCGGCTTCGGCATGAGGCTGCTGTCGGTGATGCAGGTCACAAGCAGCGCCAGCAATCCGGCCGCGGCGCCTCGCGCAAATCCCTGCAGCGCCCGATCGAGCGCCGCATCCTCTGCCATGGCGCGCAAGCCGCGCCACACGTGCAGGAAATACGCGCACAGCAGGGCGAGACCGACCACTCCCATGTCGAGCAGCGCTTCGAGGTAGGCGTTGTGCGGGTGCGTGGCGCCGATGATCGTCACGCCGGCGCCTCGGCGCATCGCATCAGACCAGAGCATGGAGCCGAGCCCGCTGCCGAATACGGGGCTGCGCAGGAATTCCGGAATGAGCGGCAGCCACAGACCCTGGATTCGTCCGGCGCTGATGGCGTCAAGGCCACCGCCGAAGCCGGCGCTGGCGCGCTCGTACACGGCCTCGGGCAGGAAGAAGAGCGCCCCGACCGCGAGCGCCGCCACGAAGACAAGCGTACGGAAACTGCGGTTCCACCACAGATACAGGAGGTTGATCACGACGAAGCCGACGAACGCGCCGCGTGAGAACGTCAGCAGCAGCGCGAGAGCGGTAACCCCCATCGAAGCCAGGAGCGCTGCCCGAAGCGCCGGCCCACGAATCCCGGCCCAGGTGAACAGCAGCAGGGCGTACGCGACCCCGTACAGGCGGCCCAGCTCGTTGGCATGCAGGCCAAGCGCGGAAAAGAAGTCGCGCGAGTCACTGCTTGCAAGCGTGCCGAGCGCGACGCTGCCAAGCCCGTAGTACACGATCGCCATGAGGCTCATGGCCCAGATCGAGACCAGCGTGGGAATGAGGAACCGTTCGGGCTTCGTGGACTGGCGCACCGCCGCCGCGAGCAGCAGGGCAAACAGCACCATCAGCAGCGGCTTGATCACGAGGTCGCGGATGTAGCCGCTCGCCGTCAGGAAGTCGACCAGCTTGTGTTCGTAGAATCCGGACGGAATGCTCGTGACGTGGCGGGCGCCGAGCGCACCGGCCACCACGATCGGCACGACGTAGAGCCACAGCAGCGGCCGCGGCAAGAAGCCGCGCAGGGTCCGCGCGAAGATGCCATGGAGCAGGCAGGAGGCCAGCGTCCCGATGAGCAGCAGGTTGAGCGGATTGAGGCCAGTGATTGCGAGCATCGCGTGCGGAAACACGTAGCTGCCCGAGAGCGGCAGCAGGACGATCAGCAGCACTACGCCGACGCGAAAATCGTGCAGGATGAAGGCGCATCCGATGAGGGAAGCGCAGAGGTACAAGCCGTCGAGGCCCGCGATCGCAATGAGCGATCCGCAGACCACGCCGACAGCGGCCACGCCTGCGAGCACGCGCAGGGAGTGCTGGTGCGCGCCGCGACCGAACCCGTCCTGACCGGCCAGCCGCTGCACAACCGACGACATGGCGGCGATCCCGGGTCAAAAGACGTTGAACACGGTGCCTACCGTGCGAGCGCCGGTCTCTGACATGCTGCGAATGACGCTGGCCGCATCAGCGAGGCGGGTGAAGTCCTTGCGCGCAATCACCAGCGCGCTGCCTGCGCGAAACGCGACGCTGCGCGCATCTGCGAACTGCATGGCCGGCGGTGTGTCGAGCAGCACCACGTCGAAGTCGGCCTGAATGTGGCGCAGCAATGCGGCGAGCACGCCGCGGGACAGCAGCTCCTGGGGATTCGGCGGACGCGCGCCCGCGGTCAGGAGCGACAGCTTGCCGAACTGCGCAACGGGGACGATTGCGGAGTGATCGGCGCGTCCGGAAAGGATCGACGACAGCCCGATGCGGTCGGACATGCCGAAAATTCGATGCAGCCGCGGGCGACGCAGGTCCGCGTCGATGAGGAGAGTCCGTTCGCCGAGCTGCGAGAAGGCGACCGCCAGATTGGCGGCGACGTAGCTGCGACCCTCGCCGGCGCCCGGGCTCACGATCGTGAGCAGGCGCCGGCGGGTGCCGTTGTTCGACCAGCCGATCTGCAACTGTGTACGCAGGGCGCGCAGTTCCTCCGCGCAAGGATGAAACGGCTCGTACGCGACGACGAGCTCGCGGCTGACGTGTTCGCTGCTCGACAGGTGCGGAAAGTCGTACTGCTTCGCGAGCACACGGTGCAGATCGTCACTCTCGATCAGGTTCAGGCGCAGCGCCGCCTCGCCGAATCTCAAGCCCTTGGTCCGCTGCAGCCTCAGTATGCGATCGATGTCCGATTCCGTGAGCTTCCCATCCGCCAGCAGCAACGCGCCGATGCGCAGGTCCGGCTGCGGTTGCTCTTCCGAGGGATGATTGATCAGTCGAATGGAGTCGGGTTCCTGCATGGCGTGCGCTTGCGTGCGGCGTCAGCCGATCCTCGGCAGCAGACCCGCGATTGCCCTGCGTGCGCCCGGCAGCCGCGGCACGCCCGGGTGCCACGCATGGATGATGCCGAGCAGTGGCACGCCGACGTCCCGGTCGAGCTCCACCAGCGAGCGGATGCGCCGGTCGTTGAGTTCGAGGAATACGACGGCGCCGATGCCGAGTGCCGTGCCGACGACGAGCGCGAGCGCCATGTTGAGTCCGACCTTCGGAGAGTGCGGTACGCGCGGCACGGCGGCCGCACTCAGCATGGCGACGTTCGCCCGGTTCGCGCGGCTCTCGACCTGGCTGACGACGAAGCGCTGCGACGCCGCCTCGTAGGTCTTCTGCGCGGCTTCGACGTTGCGCATCAGCACCTCGAGCTCGTTGCGGCCTTCCTTGAGGCCGAGCAGGTGCGCGCGCTGGGTCTCAAGCGCCGACGCCAGTTCATCCTCGTGCAGCCGGCTCTGGCGGCCCGCGTTGTCGTAGCCGGCGACGATCGAACGCGTCAAGCGGTAGAGTGCCGCGCGCCGGCCGCGGTTCTCGGCGAGCTGGCGCTGATACGTCGGGTGATTGACCCCGTATTGCGACGCCAGCTCGCGCAATTTCGCCTCGCCCTGCAGAATCTCCGTCTGCAGCGCCTGTACCTGTGGGGTCGCCTGCACGTCGGAGAGCTGCTCGGGCGAACCGCCGCGGGCCAGGACCTCGCGGGCCTGCTGCGCGCGCGCCCGCAGATCGAGCCTCTGGTCCTGGGTCCGGGCGAGCTGCGAGGAGAGTTCGCCCATGCGCGTGTACTCGACATCGTAGCGCTCGTCGGCGGACACGATCCCGTGCTGGCGGTGATAGTCCGCCAGTTTCCTCTGCGCTTCCGCGAGATTGGCCCGCAGCGTCTTCAGCTGCTCGTCGAACCAGGTCGCGGCCGAACGCATCGGTTCGACGCGCAGATCCAGCACGGTCGCGACGAAGGCCTGGGCGAAGCCATTGGCCGTGGCGGCCGCCGTGCGCGCATTGCGCGAGGAAAAGCTGATGCGGATGACGTTGCTCTGGGTGCTGTCCACCTCGAGTTTCTGCAGCAGGTTCGTCACCAGCCAATCCTCGATTCGCCCCCGCCCGCCCGCTTGCGCGTCGAAGGCGGCACGCGCCGCCGGATCCTCGGCGAGCCGCAGATCGTGCACGACCTTGCGGGCGACGCGCTCGCTCGCAAGGATGTCGGCCTGTGTCTGGATGTAGGAAATACGGTCGCGCGCCGGTGCGAGCGCGTTGTTGAGGGATTGTTCCTGCTCCGTGTCGACCACGACCGAGGCCGTCGCCCTGTAGGTTCTCGGCAACAGCAAGCTGAGCAGGAGCGTTGCAAGGAGCGTTGCGGCCAGGACCAGGCCGAACACGCCGATGCGTGCGCGCAATGCCGCGAAGAACAGGCTGGCATTCATGGCGACGGGCGCCCCGAGATAGTGGCGCAGTTCACGGTGCTGGTCGTCACGGGGAGCATTCAGAAAAGACTCTCGCGCACGAGGATGATGTCGTCGGCCTGGATCCGGTCCGAAGGCGTCACCGGGATGGTGAAGAGCTTGCCGGTCGAGGAGCGGCGGTGGAGCTTCAGGCCGTGCGTCGTGCCACGGGCGGTCAGCCCGCCGCCCAGCGAGATTGCGCTCAACACGGATGCTTCGGGCTCGAGTCGATACGCTCCCGGGCGCTGCACTTCGCCCTGGATGTAGAACACCGGCGCCCGCGGCACGAAAATCGCGTCGCCTGGCTGCAGCTCGAGGTTCTGCGACAGGTCGCCGGTCCGGTACATCTTCGGCACGTCGATCGTCCTGCGCACGGCCTGACCGTCGCGGGTCGCCATCACGACCACGGTGTCATCGCCCGTGGGATCGATGCCGCCGGCGAGCGCCAGGAGGTCGGTCAGCCGCGAGCTCGTGCCGTCCAGCGCATAGCGCCCGGGCCGTACGACTTGCCCGAGCACTGATACCTGGCGGCTCCGCACTTCCAGGATCGACACGCTGACCTGGGGGTTGACGAGAAACTTCCCGTGCGTCAAGCGCTCCGCGATCCTGGCGCTCGCGGTCGTCGTGGTTGTGTTCGCGAGGACAATCTCGCCGACCAGGGGCAACATGATCGTGCCCTGATCGGACAAGCGCGCCTCGGTGGTGAGATCCGGGTTCTGGAACACCGTCACGCGGATCGTATCGCCGGCGCCGAGCGACTCGTGCACGTCGGACAGGCATGGGGCCGCACTCGTCGCCACTGCGATGACGAACGCCAGTCGCACCGCCAGCCGACGCAGCGCGGCAGCTTGGCGCATCGCACGCCGACGCCGTTGTCGCGGATCATAGACAGGTGAATTCCCGGGGACGCCGCCCTCATGTAGTCCGACCGGACCATGGCAGCGATTGAACATTAGTCTTACTGCCAGTTCGATTTGCGTCTGACGACGAATGCGACGGCGATCACGGCGCTGAACCAGGTCGCCCAGCCAGTGGGTTGCGGCAATTCGATCGAGGAAAGCAGGTTCGGGTGATGTGTGCCCGGCACTCGTGACGTCGCGGGCATCGTCGGCGCAATCGAGTCGAGGTTTCCGACCCGCCCCGCTGCGGTGGAACCTGCGATCCCGATCATCGGGACCAGCAGCGTAAGCACTGCCAGCGACTTCCTGCGCGATGTCATGTCGAAAGCCTTGGGTAGGAATCGTGTTCACACGGTAGCCGCGGGCGATGACACGGGTGCAGGCCCGCACCGGGCCGGACATGCGTAGATCGGACTAACTCCGCCAGCGACGATCGCGAGCTGCGCCATCCGGCTCATTGACAGGGCCCCGGCGACTGTCGGCACGCGCAGACAGCTCGCCGGCAATTGAAACAGCGGGTTGTCGATCGGTGCCGCGGTGTTGTCGGCGCCACCCAACGATTTCAGGCTCCGAGGTCCGGCCGGCCGGGACCGCGCTTGCAAAAATTCCATCACAGCCCGGCCATTGCGAGGTCGCCCCGGCATTGGCATGAGCCTTGCTAGGTACCCAGGCGTCTCTGGTCGCTACAGAGATCACTCTTCGCGCAGACGGATTCTTGTCGCCAAGTTGTGCGGCAGCAGCGCGGCCCGCAAGGCTGCGCAGAACTGTCAAGGGCAAACCCATCGAAAGGTGGGGACGCAAAGCCACCGGTCTAAGGGAGAAATCCTAGGACAGCGGGGTTGCCAGGGCATCCGTCGGCAGACCAATGCGGTCGCGCGCGCCGATCCAGGCAATTCTCCACAGGTCATCCGTCTTCTCGAGCGGGCCGACGGGCCGGCCACTCGACGGCTTCTGATGCTGCGCGCATTCGCGTCGCATACATCGCCCCGCTGCAGTTTGGCTTCTGTTTATTTCATTCCAGCATCGGGGGAGTAGTTCGAATGGCAGACGCACCAGTTCTACGCAGATTCAGCATCTGGCCCAGTTCGCGCCGGTTCGCGCTCGCCGCGTTCGGTATCGTGCTGGCCGCGTGTGGCGGCCCGGGCAACGCCGATGCGGCGCTCGAGGCCCTCGCCGCTTCCGGCGATGCCACGACGGCGACCGACGCGCAGTCCGCTCCGCCGGCTGCGGTCGCGATCGCGGCGTCGACTCCGTATTCCGGCGCGGCGAGCAACGTGCCGGCCACGCTGCAGGCGGCGAATTTCGATCTCGGCGGCGAGGGCGTCGCGTATCACGACAAGGTCCCGGGCAACGCGGGCGGGGCGTATCGCACCGGTGAAGACGTCGACATCATCAGCGACGGCGCCGGCGGTTACATCGTCAACAACTTCGAGAGCGGCGAGTGGCTGACCTACAGCATATCCGTGGCAACGGCCGGTCAGTACGCGATCGAGCTGCGTGCCAGCAGCGCATTCACCACCGGTGCTTATCACGCGGAAATCGACGGCAACAACGTGACCGGCCGGATCACCGTGCCGAACACCAGCGGCTGGGCTGCATTCCAGTGGGTTGGGCGCAAGATCGTGTCGCTGACGGCGGGTACGCACGCGTTGAAGATCGCCGCCGATCAGCAGTACTTCAATCTCAGCGCCGTCCGCGTCACGGCCGTGCCAAGCTCGACGCCCTACTCCGGTACGCCGAGCGCCGTTCCCGGTACGCTCCAGGCAGTCAATTTCGATCTCGGCGGCGAAGGCGTCGCCTATCACGACAACGTTGCTGGCAATTCAGGCGGCCAGTACCGGCCGGCGGAGAGCGTGGACATCATCAGTGACGCCGTGAGTGGTGCCTTCGTCGTCAATAATGTCGAGACCGGCGAATGGCTCGCCTATACGGTCAAGGTGGCCGCGACGGCGCAGTACAACATCGAACTGAGCGTGAGCAGCGCGCAGACGAGCGGTGCGTTTCATGTCGAGATCGACGGCACCAGCGTCACGGGACGCGTCGCAGTGCCCGCGACCGGCGGCTGGAATACCTACCAGTGGCTCGGCAAGAGCGGCGTGTCGCTCGCAGCCGGCACGCATGTGCTGAAGGTCGTGGCCGATCAGCAGTACTTCAACCTGAGCGCCATTCGCGTGACGACGGCGCCGAGCTCGAGTCCCTACGCGGGCGCAGCTTTTGCGATGCCCGGGACGCAGGCCGCGGTGAAATTCGACTGGGGCGGTGAAGGCGCCGCCTATCACGACAGAACCCCCGGCAATGCGGGCGGTCAGTTCCGCACCGGCGAGGATGTCGATATCATCATCGACCCCGTGAGTGGCGGCTATATCGTGAACGGCTTCGATACGGGCGAATGGCTCTCGTACCTGATCAACGTCGCGGCGACGGCCGCGTACACGATTGAGCTGCGCGCGAGCAGCACCCAGGCGAACAGCGCGTTTCACGTCGAAGTTGACGGCAACGACGTGACGGGCCGCATCACCGTCCCGAACACCGGCGGCTGGAGCACGTTCCAGTGGGCCGGCAAGAGCGGCGTGCAGGTTTCAAGCGGCGCCCATGCGCTGCGCGTCGTTTCCGATCGGCAATATTTCAACCTGGACTCCATCCGGCTGACGCCGACGGTGGCCGTGCCGCTGCCCGACCCCGGCTCGCTGATTTTTTCCTGCACCTTCCCGCTGCTGCCGACGGACTGCGGTTTCGGCGAGCAGGCCAAAGCGATCGGCCGGGCAACGATCACCACGACTGCGCGCGACGGCCTGACTGCGGTACGCCTGCGCACCCAGCCCGGCGACAGCGACGTCTTCGGCAGCGGAACCGCCGAGCGCGACGACCTCTCGATGTCGCAGGCGGCGACCGATTGCTACGAGGGTAAGGAACAATGGTGGGCGCATTCCGTGCTGTTCCCTGACGACTATGTCGTGCCGCCGACCGGCAGCACGTGGAACTGGGGAGTGATCCTCGACTTTCACCACACAGGATCCACTGGCCAGGCGAATTTCCACGTGCTGTCGTTGCCGACCGGCCTCGTGTTTCGTGGCTTCGGCGGCGCAACGGTCGCGAACGGCCCGGGCGATCCGGGCTACTATGAGGCACCCATCGGCCCCGTCGTGAAGAACGTGTGGTACGACTTCGTCTATCACGTGAAGTGGTCCTCGGGAGCGGATGGCTACTTCGACGCCTGGGTGAACGGGGTAAAGAAGCTCTCCCACCGCGGTCCGACGCTGTACACCGGCATGGGCTGCTACCTGAAGCTCGCCAACTACCACACCCCCGTGGGACAGGCCGTATCGGTCATTCATGACCGCGTCCTGCGCGGCACGACGGCCGCGGCCGTTTCGCTGACACCGCTGCAATAGCGGCCCGGTCTCCTCTCCCGCGGCCGACTCGGCCGCGGGAGGGGGGGGGTTCAATTCCGGCCCGATAAGCCGAACGGTCCATAGGCGACTCTCATGCATGCCATCGTCATCGACTTTGATGGCGACCCCATCTGCACGGCAAGCATCGGGAGACCGTCATGAAATCGAGTTCGCAGGTCGCCACGCTTCTTTTCGCCGCTTCGTCGCTGACGATGCTCGGATGTAACGCCACGGGCGCGACACCGGCCGCGGCGCAATCACTGCTGCCGTTGCCGGCCAGCCTGGTGATCACTATTTCGGCACCGCCATCCGGGGCCGCCGTTCGTGGGCCAACCGCCGTGAATGCCGAGGTCAGCCTCGTCGGCGGCACCGGTCTCTCCGGTGTGCAGTTCAAGATGGACGGCGGGTCGATTGGTGCCGAAGATACGTCACCGCCGTATTCCGTATCCTGGGACACGACGTCCACCAACGACGGCTGGCACACGCTGACCGCCGTCGCCCGCAATGCGCTCGGCGCCGAATTCACGTCCGATCCCATCCGCGTCACGGTCAACAACTCTCCTGCGCCGCCAGCGGCCGTCACACGCTTCGAGGAAACATCAGCCAACGTGACCTACGGCGCCGGCTGGAGTCAGCGCGGCGCGGATTGGTGGGGCTGGAGCGCAGGCGGCGCCGCCCAGGCATCGACGCCAGGTGGGCGCGCCACGTTTGCCTTCAACGGACCTTCGGCCACCTGGATCGGCTACCGCAGCGGTTACAGCGGCATCGCGCGGGTCTTTGTCGACGGAGTCCATGCGGCCGACATCGATCTGTTCGCGCGCACCGATGAGGTGAGTGTGCCCGTGTTCACGGCATCGGGCCTGAGCGACGGCCCACACACGCTGGCGATCGAGGCAACCGGAACGAAGAACGCCGAGGCGGTCGCCACCGTCGTGCTGGTCGATGCCTTCGACGTTCCGGGACTCCCGGTGTCGAGGCTTCAGGACACGGATCCGGATGCGCACTACACGGCAGGCTGGACGGCCTCGGACACCAGCAAGTCGTGGAGCAGTCGGTACGCTACGCTCACGAATGCCGCGGGAGCGCGCGCCTCGTTGACATTCGAGGGCACGTCGATCAGCTGGATCGGCTACCGCGGCCCGGAAACCGGAATTGCGAATGTGTATGTCGACGGCATCCTGGCGCGCACGGTCGATACGTACTCGCCGAACCAGAAGGTGCAGGACTCGCTGTTCAGCGTGACCGGGCTCGCGGATGCCGCGCATACGCTGACGATCGAAGCAACCGCCCGCGCCAACCCGAGTTCAAGCGGTGCCTGGATTGCCGTCGACGCGTTCGACGTGACCCTGTCGGGGACGCGACACGAGGAGTCGGATTCCTCGGCCGTGTACACGGGCGACTGGTTCCGCGGCAATCACAATCGGGCGTGGAGCGGCGGCGTCGCCGCCGAATCGCAGACCGCCGGAGCGCGCACCGACTTCACGTTCACCGGAAACGCGGTGCGCTGGATCGGGTTGCGCGGACCGCAAACTGGAATTGCCAATGTCTACCTGGATGGAGCGTTGCTCGGCGAAGTCGATACCCACGCTGCCAGCGAAGGCTTTCAGGACACCGTTCTCGAGCTTCAAGGCCTTGCATACGGCCAGCACACGCTGACGATCGAAGTGACGGGCCGCAAGAATCCGGCGGCGACCAACTACTGGGTGGTCGTCGACTCCTTCGACGTCCTTCCGTAGATCAGCGCAGGAGCCGAAGCGCGAGACTCACGTTACGGCCGCCGCTTCGGGCAGGCCGGCGGATGCCGGCCTGCCCTAGGGCGAGGCACTTGGGCAGAAGTGCCTCAGGTGACGCGACCGCGGCGGGGGGAGATATCGAATGAACCGCGCATCGCGCACATCAGATCGCCACCAGGCAAGCTAGAGGCTAGTCCCGCTGTGTGACATCGACTGACTCGGGAGCCCACGGCGCGATAGACCGTCCGGGTCATCGATCAGAGGCCCAGAATACGTGCGTCCAGCGCTTTGCCGACCGCCTGGGTACGGTTCACCGCATTCAGCTTGCGCAGGATCTTCTGCACGTGATTCTTCACGGTCAGCGGGCTGATCTTCAGAATGCTGCCGACTTCGTTGTTGCTCTTGCCAAGACAGATCCAGCGCAGGATCTCCTGCTCGCGCGCAGTCAGCGCGCGCACGCCGGCGGGAGTGGCGCGGTCCGCGGCTTGAGTCTGCTCGATGCGCGAGCGCACCCATGCCGCGTACAGAAACGGCGCGACGAGCTGCACGATGTACATCTGCGTGGGCCCGATGCGTCCCGAGCGACAGGCGAAGAAGAACATGCCCGTGACCTCGCCGTCGGTGTCGTGGCAGCCGTGTGCGATGATCTGCGTGGCGGCGACCTGCTCGAGCTGACGCGCCAGCGCGCCGCCACACAAAGCGCTGGTGCGCGACGCCTCGCACACGACCGGACGAAAGCGCCGCCTTTTCCATTCGTTGATGAGCACCGCGGCGGCCGATGGGTCGTGCAGGAACAGATCCGTGAAGATCGAGGCGTCGGCGACCATGGTGGAAAAACTGTCGACTCTCAGGGCCGGCGGATCGCCGCCGCGCAACGCGCAGATCAGTACGTCGTGGGGCACCAGGCTCTGCAGCAGGCCCTGCGTCCACATGAAGAAGTGGGAGCGCGCATGCACACGCAAGGATGCGTCGAGGTTCAGCGCGAGCGATTCGAGCTGCAGGGCGTCCAGCATCGACGGATTGACCCGCTGCTGATCCTGCTCCGCGTGCGCCGGCGCATCCGTCGCGCCGCCTGCCGCCTCCTCCGGGCGCTGCGCCAAGTGACCTGTATTCATGCCGGCAATGGCCTCTCGAGTGGCTGGCTCGAATGGCTTATACGCAAACGCATATGACACAGCCATGTCGCAACACCGCTATCGGCGCGCCGCCCTTGGTCCTAAGGAACTACGGGACCGCTCATCCCGGCTCGCGATCGTCGAGCCGTAGACGGTCTAGCCTTGCGGCAATGGAGCCGACCGACCTTGCTAGCCGTCCAGCAAAATAGCGCGCAGCCGCTGCGCATTCGACCGGGGCCCACGGCGCTGTTGCGGGCGTTGCTCGATCCGCTCATCGCCGACGCCGTGCTGCTCGCGACCGTCATGGGGTTCCACGGCCGGATCGAGGGACCGTACCTGATCCTGGCGCTCTTGATGTTCTCCATCGCCTTTCCGAGCAGGATCGACTGGAGCGCGCCGAACGGCGCGTTACTCAGAAACATCCTGGCGGACTGGCTCGCGATCGTCGGGCTCCTGTTGCTGCTCGGATGGGCGTCGCGCACGCTGGGCGCCTTCGACCAGCGGGTGATACTCGTGTGGCTGCTCGCGACACCGCTTGCGATATTCGCAGCCCGGTCCTTGCTGCCCGCCATCCTGACGCAGATGTGGGCGACGCAGGGCCCGCACCGCACGGCCGTCATTGCGGGAGCGAACGATCTTGGACGGCGACTGGCCGAGCATTTCAGCGCGAACCCCATCCTCGGCATCCGCCACCTCGGCTTCTTCGACGACCGCGGCGCCGAGCGCCTCGACACGGTGCCGACCGGCTCATTGCGCGAGCTCGCGGGCTACGTCAAGACGCAGCACGTCGACGTCATCTACATCGCACTGCCGACGTGCTCGCAGCCGCGCATCCGCCGGCTGCTCGAGGACCTGCACGACACCACGGCCTCGATCTATTTCGTACCCGACATCCTGCTGTTCGACCTGATCCAGGGCCGCATCGAGTTGCTCGGCGAGCTCCCGGTAGTAGCGGTCTGCGAGTCCCCGTTCTACGGGGTGAACGGAATCATCAAGCGAGCAAGCGACATCGTGCTGGCGGTGCTGCTGCTTGTCATCACGGCGCCGCTTCTGCTGGTGATCGCGATCGGCGTGCGGGTCAGCTCGCCCGGTCCTGTGCTCTTCCGGCAGCGCCGCTACGGCCTCGACGGGCGCGAAATCGTGGTTTACAAGTTTCGCACGATGACCTGCCTCGAAGATGGCGTCGAGATCCGGCAGGCGACCGCCGAGGATCCGCGTATCACGCGTTTCGGTGCGATTCTGCGCCGCTACTCGCTCGACGAGCTGCCGCAATTCGTGAACGTCCTTCAGGGTCGCATGAGCGTCGTGGGGCCACGACCACACGCCGTGGCTCACAACGAAATCTACCGCAAGCTGATCCGCGGCTACATGATCCGCCACAAAGTGCGACCGGGAATCACGGGCCTCGCACAGGTCCGCGGGCTGCGCGGCGAGACCGAGTCGCTCGAAAAGATGCAGGCGCGCGTCGCTTGCGATCTCGACTACCTGAGACACTGGTCGTTGCTGCTCGACCTGCGGGTCGTGCTGAGAACCGTTGGCGTGGTGCTGGCCCGCAGGAACGCGTACTGATCGATCACATCGCCCCGACGGCGGGCGGCGCGCCCGGCAGACTGCGCAGCGTCGCGTGGTCGGACGCCCCGGATGTCGCGTGCGTCACGGTCGAGCTGCGCAACCGGTAGCCTACGCCGCGCACGGTCTCGATCAGCGAACTGCGTCCGCTCGCCGCCAGTGCTTGCCGCAGGCGGCGAATGTGCACGTCCACCGTACGTTCCTCCACGAAGATCCGGTCGCCCCAGACTTCATCGAGCAGTTTGCTGCGGCTGAAGACCCGGCCCGGATGAGTCATGAAGAAATGCAGGAGCCGGAACTCGGTGGTCCACACCTCGACGTCCTGCTCATCGACGGTCACGTGGTGCGCGGCCGGATCGAGGCGCAGACCGTCGATCTGAACCACCTCATCGGCGAGCTGCGGCGACCGTCGCCGCATGACTGCCTTGATGCGCGCCAGGAGCTCCCGCGTGGAAAATGGCTTCGGCACGAAATCGTCGGCGCCCGCCTCGAGCGCCGCGACCCGATCGGATTCCTCCGCGCGCGCGCTGATGGCGATGATGCAGATGCCGGCAGTGCGCTGATCGGCGCGCAACTGACGCGCGAAGGTCAAGCCCGGCGTTCCAGGCAGGACCAGCTCCAGCACGGCCAGGTCCGGCCGGGCGCCGCGCATCAGGGTTTCGGCCTCCCGAACATCCGCTGCGCACGCGACCCGATAGCCTGCGTGACCGAGATTGGCCACGAGGAGGTCGCGAACCGCCGCGTTGTTGTCTACCACAAGTATCGAGCCGCCCATGATCCGTCTGCCCTTGGTTGAATCGATGGGATCATGTTAGGGACGGCCGTACGGCTTCTCTATCGATAGAATTCCCTAGCTGCGCGGATAAAATCCCCGATTCCCGGACTAGGCCTGGGCCATCCCGGAACCCTCGCGCAGCCATTGGCGCGCCTCCCCTTCCGTGCGAAAACTGCGCAGGTTCAGGGAATGCCCACGCGCGACGCGTTCGAGCCTGTCATGCGAGGCTTGAACATATTGGTCGTCGGCCACCAGGGCGAATCGGTGCGACGGTCCGCAACCCGCCGTGATGAGGTACTCGATGAGCCCTTGTGGATCGGCAGGGAGGAGCGACGCGGAGTGGCTGACCCGGATAAGGAACGATGTGTGGGTGACGCCGAAAACGGCAATCGCCCGCAGCAGATCTTTCGTCTGTTCCGTCGTCTGGCGGCCGGCCAGGTCCGCACGAATACAGTCGCTTTCGACATTGATCGCGTAGCTCATTGCCCCGATCCCAAACATACCGGTGCCGTTCTAGCATCCAACGTGCGGAGTCTGATGCACCGGAGGGTAGTTCATCCGGTCTAGAGGCTCGGCGCGGCGGGTCCGCCGCGGCTACTTCATCGCGCGCGGCGCACGACATGGTCCAGGCGGACCATGCGCGCGAGGCGCAGATGCGGCAGTAACGGCACAGAGGGCGGGTAGCTTGCATCGCCCGTGCAAGACGCCGCGAGTGAAGTACCGCCATGCCTGCAACGCCGTCACACAACGAGCTGAAGATCTTCTCCACCTGCCCGCCATCCGCGCTCTCGGACCCGCAGACTGCCCTGCGCGAGCTTGAGAGCATCGCGCGCTGGAGCGAAGACGCCGGTTGCGAGGGCATGCTCGTCTTCACGGACAACGCGCAGATCGATCCGTGGCTGGTGTCGCAGGCGGTCATCCGGGCGACCAAGCGGCTATGCCCGCTGGTCGCGATTCAACCGGTCTACATGCACCCCTACTCGGTGGCCAAGATGGTCACTTCGCTTGCGTTCCTGTACGGCCGGCGCGTGTACCTCAACCTGGTCGCAGGCGGCTTCAAGAAGGATCTGGAAGCGCTCAACGATCTGACGCCGCACGACGAACGCTACGCGCGGCTCGTCGAATACGCGACGGTGATCCAGAGCCTGCTCGGCACGAGCGATCCGGTGAGCTTCGAGGGGCGCTACTACAAGGTCTCAAACCTCAAGCTGACTCCCGCACTGCCGGCCCGCTTGCAACCGGGCGTGCTGATTTCCGGATCGTCCGAAGCCGGCGTCGGGGCCGCGCGGCAACTCGGAGCCACGGCCGTCGAATATCCCAAACCACCGACGGACTATGCCGGCATGCCGCGCGTCGAAGGCATACCGAGCGGCGTTCGCATCGGAATCATCGCGCGGGCCGCCGAGGATGAAGCATGGTCGGTCGCGCGCGCACGCTTTCCAGAGGACCGCAAGGGGCAGCTCACGCAGCAGCTCGCGATGAAAGTGTCGGATTCCTCCTGGCACCGTCAGCTCTCGGACCTCGGCAAGAGCGGCGTCGACGAGCAGAATCCCTACTGGCTGGTGCCGTTCCAGAACTACAAAGCCGTCTGTCCCTATCTCGTCGGCAGCTACGACCGCGTGGCCGGAGAAGTTGCCCGCTATCTCGACGTCGGCTACCGCACGTTCATTCTCGACGCGCCGGCGAGCGCCGATGACATGCACCATACCGGCGTCGTTTTCGAGCGCGCCGCAAATCTCTGTCCAGCGGCTTGACCGTGCTGCTGCAACACGGCGTCATGGCGCAGTCGAGCGCGCGACCCGACGCCGTCGCCATCGTCCTCGACGACACGCGCATTACCTACGGAACGCTCGATGCCACCAGCAACGGGCTTGCCCACCTGCTGATCGACGCCGGCTGCCGCCGCGGTGATCGAATCGCACTGATGATGCCGAAGAGTCCCATGGCGATCATTGCCATGCTGGGCGTCCTCAAGTGCGATGCGACCTACGTCCCGATGGACCCTGCGAGCCCGCCGGCGCGGCTTGCGAGGATGCTCGAGATCAGCGACTGCCGTTTCGTCCTGGCGGCCGGCGCGGTCGAGGATCGCCTCGCGCGCGCCCTCGCCCAGGCCCAGCTGCGCGAGCCTCCGACCGTCGGATGGCTGGACGAATGCGCGGCTGCATCGTCGCAGCCAACGCCGGGATTTACCCTTCGAGATCTCGCGTCCTACCCGACGACGCCGCGGGTGGCGGTCAACAACGGCCAGCATCTGGCGCACATCCTGTTTACGTCCGGAACCACCGGGACGCCCAAGGGCGTCATGATCACTCACGCGAGCGTCGTGCATCTCATTCGCTGGGCGCAGCAGCGCTTTCACATCGACCCGGCGGATCGAATCTCCCAGCACTCCCCGCTGCGCTTCGACGTCTCGACCTTCGACATCTTCGGAGCGCTGTGGTCGGGAGCGGAGCTGCACCTGGTGCCGCCGCATCTGAATCTTCTGCCGCACAAGCTGGCGCAATTCATGCGCGACGCCGAACTGACGCAGTGGTTTTCCGTGCCGTCGGTGCTGAACCTCATGGCGAACTTCGACGTCGTGCGGCCGGGAGACTTTCCGAAGTTGCGGCGCGTGCTCTTTGCCGGCGAGGTCTTGCCCACGCCGACGCTCGTTCACTGGATGCGCCGGCTCCCGCACGTGACATTCACGAATCTGTTCGGTCCGACCGAAACGACGATCGTGAGCACTCACTACACCGTGCCCGCGTGTCCGACGGACGAGCGCGAGCCCATTCCGATCGGTACTGCGTGTGACGGCGAGGAGCTGCTCGCTCTCGATGACGAGCTGCGGCCCGTACCCGACGGCGACATCGGCGAGCTTTACATCCGCGGCATCGGCGTGAGTCCCGGTTACTGGCGCGACACCGAACGGACCTGCCAGTCGTTCCTGCCTTGCCCCGGCACCGCCGACCCGGGCGAGCGCATGTACCGAACCGGTGACCTCGTGCGTCGCACTGCGGACGGAATTTTTCACTTCGTCGGCCGCCGCGACTCGCAGATCAAGAGCCGCGGATACCGCATCGAGCTCGGTGACATCGAGGCGGCGCTCTGTTCGCTGGCAAGCCTGCGCGAAAGTGCCGTCATCGCGCTGCAGTCCGGGGGTTTCGAGGGCTGGCAGATCTGCTGCGCCTTCGTACCGGCCACGGATCACGACGCCACGCCGAAGCGAGTGCGCCTCGAACTGGCGAAGCTTTTGCCGAACTACATGCTCCCGGTGCGCTGGCTGCGTTACGACGCCTTGCCGAGGAATGACAACGGCAAGATCGACCGTCCGTTGCTGAAGAGCGAGTTCCTGCAAACGGCGGACCGTGCGACGACGACGCGAACGGGTCGAGCAGCAGCAGCACAGCCGGACGACCCAAGGATGAATCCCATCAACGACCGAGTGCCGGAGCCGGGACCATGACGCACGCAACGACCGACAGCATCCAGCAGCGCCTCGGCGCCATCTTCGCCGATACGTTTCACGTCGATGTGCCTGCGCCGGATACGGATCTGCTCGACTCCGGCATTGTCGATTCGCTGCAGTTCGTCGAACTGCTCTATCAGCTGGAGTGCCACTTCGCACTGCAGCTCAAGATCGAGGAGATCGATCTCGACGACCTGCGATCGCTGGCGCGCGTCGCCCGGCTGGTGTCCCGCAGGATCGATGCGCTCGCGGCCGGTTGCGAGGCAGCCACTGCGCAGGTGACGACTTGAGTGGCTGCCGGTTCAACCGCCCGCAGCCAGGTTCGTATTCTGTCGCCGCAGGACGTTCCCGGCGCCGCTGCCCTGTTCGCGCGCATCCGGCCAGAGTTTCGTTGGTCATCACGGCACGCGAGCGAAGCCTACTTTCACCAGATCCTGTTCGAAAATCCCTGGCGCCACCTGGATGTACCCTCGTGGGTGGCGGAAGAAGACGGGCGGCTCTGTGGACTCTATGTGGTGCTGCCCCGGCCCATGCTGTTTCGTGGACACGCGATTCGCGCTGCGATCGGCTGCCAGTTCCTGGTCGATCCCGCGGCGCGCGACCGGCTCACGGCGTTGCGGCTCGCGCAGGCCTGCCTGTCGGGATCGCAGGATCTCACGCTCGCCGACGCGGCGAACGAGCGCGCCCGGCGCATGTTGCTCGGATTGGGTGGGTGTGCGCCGCCGCTGCTGAGCCTGCACTGGACGCGAATCCTGCGTGCCGGGCGTCACGCCCTCGCGCTCTGCGAAGAGCGAAGGACTTTGCCGCCGCGGATCGCGCGGGTCATGCGCCCGCTCGGTACGCTCGTCGACGCGCTGGTCGGTCGGGCGTCCGGCGACCGCAGCTGGCGGGCCATCGGCCGCACGGTGGATGCGCAGATCGACGCGACCGAAATGCTCGATCATCTGCACGGCGGCGCTGACCCGCGCGCGCTGCAGCCGGTTTATGACCGCGTTTCGCTGGGCTGGCTGCTCGAACAATCCAGCCTCAAGACGCGTCACGGAAATCTGCGGGCGCGCGGCGTCCGCGACGACGCCGGCGGACTGATCGGCTGGTACCTCTACTACTTGCGCCCGGGGGCACTCGGAGAAGTGATCCACATATCGGCGTCGCCGGCCGCGTATCCGACGGTTTTGAAGCATTTGCTCGCCGACGCATGGCATGCCGGCGCGACGGCCCTGCGAGGCCGCGTCGACCCGCGCTTCGCGCAGGAAATGTCAGATTGCCGTTGCTGGTTTCGCTGGGAAGGCGCCTGGACGCTGGCGCATTCCCGCGATTCCGCCATCGTGGCTGCGATTCAGAGCGGCGACGCCTGTCTCAGCCGGCTGGCGGGCGAATGGTGGCTGCGTTTCGCCGGCGGTTGACCCGGCCGGCGCAAAACGCGAAGTCCGCACGCAATGCTCCAAGCGGACTAGCCCGGGTCCGGCGGGACTCGGCATCGTTTCATGCCGCGTCTCTAGGCTCCTGCCGATGAAGATCTGCCTGGTCGGACTCGACAGCCTGCCGGTTCTCTCCCCGGCATTCCGGCAATACACCGCCGGCGGCGAATCCGTGCAGCAGACGTTGCTCGCCCGGGCACTCGTCCGCCGCGGTCACGAGGTCAGCCTGGTCGTCCATGACTACGGGCAGCCCGACGACTTGCGGTGCGATGGCGTTCGCGTGCTGAAGGCGTATCGACCCGAGGCGGGCTGGCCGATCGCCCGATTTCTGCATCCCCGCTGGACCGGCCTGTGGTCGGCACTGCGGCGCGCCGCCGCCGACCTGTATTACACGAGTTGCGCGGGCATGCACGTTGGCATGCTCGCGATGTACTGCAAGCGTCATGGCAGCCGTTTCGTATTTCGCAGCGCCAGCGACGCGGACTGCGATCCGTCGCGCCTGCTCGTCCGATTCGCGCGCGATCGCTGGCTCTATGACTATGGTCTGCGCCGCGCGAACGCGATTCTCGTGCAGAGCATGGTGCAGGCAGCATCGCTGAAGAGGAGCTTCGGGCTGGCGAGCCGCGTAGCCGCAATGTTGATCGAACAGCCCGCACCGACCGTCAACCGGGACATCGACCTCATCTGGGTCGCCAATATCCGCAACGTGAAGCGGCCCGACCGGATCCTGGCGTTGGCCCGCCAGTGTCCGGACATGCGTATTCACCTGGTGGGTGGTCCGTTGCCGGGCGAGGAAGCGCTCTTTGAGAGCGTGCAGCGCGACGTGCAGGCATTGAGCAACGTCATTTGCCACGGCCGGGTGTCGTACTCGGACGCCAACGATCTGTACGGGCGGGCGCGGCTCCTCATCAACACCTCCGACGTGGAGGGATTTCCGAATTCCTTCCTGCAAGCGTGGATCCGGGGCGTGCCCGTGGTAACGCTCTTCGATCCGGACGGCGTCATCGGGACACACGGCCTCGGCGTCACGGTTGCGCATTTCGACGGCATGCACGATGCCGTCCGGACGCTCCTGGCCGACTCCGCCCAATGGTCCGCCACCAGCGATCGCTGCCGGCGTTTTATGGACCGGTACTACCGTGATGACGATGTCGTGACAGCGTATGTCGACACGTTCGAGCGCGTGTTGCGCGATGGGGCGATCGAGCCCGATGCCCCGATACCTGCCGAGGCAGGTCATGGATAGGACGCCCTTCCTCATCACGGTCGACACCGAGGGCGACAATCTCTGGGCGAAACCGCGCGAGATCACCACCCGCAACGCTGCGTACCTGCCCCGCTTCCAGGCCCTGTGCGATGAATTCAATTTCAAGCCGGTGTACCTCACCAACTACGAAATGGCGATGTGTGACGAGTTCGTCGAGTTCGCGCGCACGGTCATCGCGCGCGATGGCGGGGAAGTCGGCATGCATCTGCATGCATGGAACTCCCCGCCGCTCATCCCGCTCACCAGCGATGACTTCGCTCATCAGCCGTTCCTCATCGAATACCCCAAGCCCGTGATGCAGGAAAAGATCCGGACGATCACCCGCCTGCTCGAGGAGCGCTTCGACCGGCCGATCGTCAGCCATCGCGCCGGCCGGTTCGCCTTTGATCGCCGCTATGCCGCCATGCTGCTCGCCGAGGGCTACGGCGTGGACTGTTCGGTGACACCCGGCATCGATTGGCGCGCTACGCCGGGCGATCCGCGCGGCAGCGGCGGTCCGGACTACAGCGAATTTCCGCAGCGACCGTATTTTCTCGATCCCGACGACATTGCCCGTCCAGGCAATGCACGGCTGCTCGAGGCGCCGGTGACGATTCGATGCAGCGGCCTGTACCGGCGGGTTCCCTGGATGTACCGCGTTCCGCTGCTGCGCCGGATTGCGAGCACCATGGCGCCGGGGCCCGCCTGGCTGTCTCCCGCCGAAAGCACGCTCGACGCGATGACGCGCGCCGCGCACGGCGCCAGGGATGAGGGAATCGAACACCTGGAGCTGATGCTGCATTCCTCCGAGCTGATGCCGGGTGGCAGCCCGAGTTTCCCTCGATCGGTCGACGTGGAGCATCTCTATGTCTCGCTCAGAACGCTGTTCGAGGACATTTCCGCGTGGTGCGTCGGCATGACGCTCAAGGACTTTCTCGAGCGGATGCGCGGCACACTGCGCCCGCACGCGGCGAGCGCCTGAATGATCTGCGTCGGCGGCCGTGGCGCGCTCTATGGCGAGGTCTGGTACGACGAGGTGGCCCCGCGCGATGCGCGCGTCGACATCATGGTTTTCCGGCAGCGTCAATCACCAGAACCGGCGGGATCCAGCGCCCTGCGCTCCTCGCTCGTCACGGACCTGTCCATTCCGGCGGAGCAGCTCATGCATCGATTTGGCAGCGATTGCCGCTACAAGATCAGGCGCGCCGACGCGAGAGACCGGCTGCAAATGGAGTTCATCGCCGAGCCCGGGCAGAGACTCGAGGACTTCCGGAGATTTTTCGATGCGTTCGCCGCCCAGCGGACGCTCGCACCCTGCGATCAGCGCTGGCTGACCGCCGCCTGCAAGGCGCGGCAGCTTGTGCTTGCCGTGGCATCGCGCGACGGCGCCGCACTGGTGTGGCATGCCTACGTCATTGCCGGATCGACAGCCGGACTCATGTATACCGCCTCGCACTTTCGTGATGGCGACAGCGAGTGCCGGTCCCTGGTGGGCAGAGCCAACCGGTGGCTGCACTGGCGCGACATGCTCGCGCTGCGCGCCCTCGGGCTGCTGCGCTACGACTGGGGAGGACTGTTCGACGATGAATCGACGCCCGACCGCGCCGGCATCAATGGTTTCAAACGGGATTTCGGCGGATCACACCAGCGCTCCTTCGACACCGCAATTCCGACCTCGCTGCGCGGCCGCTTCTACCTGCCGCTGCGCGAGGCCTGGCGCCGACTGACCGTCGCATGATGCTTGCCACATGAAAGTTGGCGTGATCGGCCTCGGGTACACCGGCGCGGTTTGCGCCGCCTGCCTCGCGCGTGACGGCCACGAGGTCGTCGGTGTCGACACGGATCCGAGCAAGCTCGAGCTCCTGCACCTCGGCCAGGCGCCCGTCGTGGAGGAGGGACTTCAGGACGTCGTGCGGGCGGCCGTCGAGAGCAAACGACTGGCGCTCGGTGACACGATCGACCGGCGCATCGCGGAGTGCGACGTCACGCTGGTTTGCGTCGGAACCCCCGCCGGCTCTGGCGAGCAGTATCTGGCCGCCGTCCATCGTATCGCCGAGCAGCTCGGGGCGGTACTCGGCGACGCCTCTCATTTTCCGGTCATCGTGCTGCGCTCGACCGTGCCGCCGGGTACTACGGACAGCGCCTTCACCACGCGTCTCGAGGAAGCCTGCGGCCTCAAAGCCGGGGTCGACTTCGGCGTGTGCTTTCAGCCCGAGTTCCTGCGCGAGGGTTCATCAATTCATGATTTCTATCATCCGCCCTTCACCATCGTTGGATCGGCGAGCGAGCGCGCTGTCGAGCGCGTGAAGGAACTTTTCGCGCAACAGCCCGGTGAATTCGTGCACACGGACACGCGCACCGCGGAGATGATCAAGCTCGTCTGCAATGCCTTCCACGCACTCAAGGTTTCCTTCGCGAATGAGATCGGACGGATCGCCCAGAGCCTCGACATCGACGCGCGCACCGTGATGGAAATCGTCTGCAAGGACAGCAGCCTCAACATCTCGCCGGCCTACTTGCGCCCCGGGTTCGCCTACGGCGGGTCCTGCCTGCCGAAGGATCTCAGGGCGCTCCTGCATCTGGCCAGGCGGCGCGACGTCGAGACGCCGGTGATCCAGGCGATCGCGCCCAGTAACCACGTGCACATCGAGCGCGCGGCGGCGCTGATCATGGCCCGAGGCAGCCGCAACGTCGGCATGATCGGCCTCAGCTTCAAGCCGGGTACCGACGACTTGCGCGAAAGCCCGCTGGTAACGCTCGCCGAGCAGCTGATCGGCAAGGGCTACCAGTTGAGGATATTTGACCCGGCCGTCACCTTGTCGCGCCTGTTGGGCGCGAACAAGGCGTACGTCGAGCGTTCGCTGCCTCACATCGCCTCGCTCCTGTGCACGGACCTCGTCGACGTGCTATTGCATGCGGATGTGCTGGTGATCGGCCACCGGTCCCGGGAAGTCACGGATGCCCTGGCGTATCTCAAGAAGCCGGGCCTGAGCGTGGTCGACCTCGTAGGCATGAGCCGGGCAAAGGACCTGCAATGCGGGTATCGGGGCATCTGCTGGTAACACTGCAGCAACGACAGGCCGACCTCCCGGGAACGGCAATTGCTGCAGCTTGCCGGCGAAGGCCGTTCGACGAACGAGATCGCCTGGTCCGCTGCGCGATCCGCAGCAGTCACCTCGAGCCTGGATTCACAGCGCATTGCGGCAGTCGGCGCGGACTAGGGACTTGCCCAAGCGGTGTATCCGGAATACACCCGGTTGTGAATGCGGCGCCTTGGACTAAGGTTGCATCTGGTCAGGCGTCACGCCGAGGAGCTGGCGGCTCGCAGATGCGGGCCAATCCTATGACATGGGGAAGGATGGAACGGCGAGTGGAAACATCGGTTAGCGCCCGTCTGGAGGCGCCCGCCCAAAATGCGGTCGTCGAGCCCGTGGAGATCGTGAATATCAGTGTGCACGGCGCACGAGTCGTTACCGGCAGCCCCTGCAGCGTGAATGAGCCGGTCATCATCACGAATCTGATGGGCGCTTTTCGCATGAAAGCGCGCGTGGTCTATTGCGAGGGCCTCACCGATGGCCGTTGCGCGATCGGATTGCAGTTCTGCGAATGAGGCCCAAGGTCGCGAATGCCGTTCGCAGAGCCAAAGAGCGGGTGTTTCTGACGAGGCACTGCGAATTGCGGCGGATATCCCGATGGCGAAGTACGGAAGCATCGAAGTACGAGCGGAATTCCACATCGGCCAGGCGAAGGGCGCACAACAGCAGTCGCTGTTGTGCGCCGCTCGACTTTAATTCTTGTCGGTCGGTTTCTGGCTGGAAGCGGGCGCCTGCGATGCGCTCTTCGCGACATTGCCGCTCGTTTTCGCTCCGCTCACCAACAGCAATTGCGTACCGCTGTCCAGACGCACATTGCGGCCCGCCGATGTGATGAGCGAACCATCGGCTGCGCCGCCCGCCGCGGATGTCAGGCTGTAGCCGTCGAGTCCGAATACGCCGTGACTGCCGGAGCCGAGCCGGCCTGCGGAGTTCAGGCCCCCCATCGCGCCAGGGGAGCGCGTCAATGCGGCCGTCGCGCCACCGGTGGCATTGACTGCGCCACCGACGGTGCCTGTCAAATTGCCAGCCGTGCTGCCGAGGAGGCCACCGCCACTCGCCGAGCCCGAACCGCCTCCGCCGGCGCCCGGACCGGGTATCGAAGCGGGCCCATGCATCTCACCTTCAGCGGTCGAGCTGGTCGCCGCGATTGCCTGGATCGCACCGTTAATCGGGACTCTGCGGCCGTCCTTGAGAACGGCCTCATCAAAGACGATGCCGAGCGCCGATTCGGCGCTGCCAGCCGCTTTCGCATCATTGCCGGCCGGCGCGTCTCCACGGTTGCGGGTCTCGGTGACGTGACCCAGCAATTTCGAATTGCGCGGAATGATGACCTCGCCATTCGACCTGGTATCGCGCGTGGTCGTCGCGGTGACCGGATCGCCCGGCTTGTCCTTGCGCGAATCGACCGGCTTCGACAAGGTCGCGTTGATCTCGCTGCCCTCGGCGAGCTGCGTTTGCGCGTGGTCCGACGTCGTCGAGGCCGATGCCGCATTGCCGTGCGAGGCGCCTGCGCCCGTTTGATCCGCTTTGACCGAGGTATTCTGTTGCGCGGAACCGCCCGCCTGGGCGCTGGCATCCGCCGCGAGCAAATCGCCACTGCTCGCGAAGAGCAGGCCACTGACGATGAGACTTGACGCTTTCATGATCCTTGCTCCTCCTGGATTCCGTGACTGACTCACCTGCAATATAACGCTGAGCGCCGTCGCTTTCTTCCGCGACGAACATTACAGTCCGTCGACCTTGCAATATTTTCAATGCGCAACGGTCGGTGAAAACCGACTCGGATGAGGACATGGGCGGGCGCCCCTGGGAATTGTTGTGCGCGGGAGGGTAACCGAGGCCGTTCAGCAACCTGAATCGAAACCGAACGAAATCAGCCACTCTTATATATAGCGACTGGCGGGCTGGCCGACGGGGCAACCGGCGCGCCAATCTGGCGTTCCGCCACCACGAATCGCGCATCGTAGCGGCTGGTCGTGCAAACGAAACCGCAGCGCTGCAGCAATGCAATCATGGCGGTATTGTCCGCGAGGATCGATCCGTGCAGCCGGCGCAGGCCACGCTCCGCCGCGGCCGTGCAGAGCGTACGAATGCAACGGACGTCGCCGACGCTGTTGTTCGCGATGAAAGCGTAGGTGCCGTTCGGCGTGATCGCGATACCACGCGGCTCGAAGCCCACGTTGACAGGCGCGCGTGTCGTCGCGCGTGAGAACGATGGTGCTCGAGCGGCCCTGGCGAAAGAGCCCGCTGAACTCCGCGAGCACGAGGTTGTTGTCGATGAGCGTTCGCCACGGCGATCTGTGGCGCTCCGTCGAGGACGATGCCGTTACCGAGGTCCGTATCGCTGTCGAGCGCCCGCAGGAAGTTGAGCAGGTTGCCGACGCCGATCGAGAACTGGATGGCCTTGCCGACAACGAACTTGAATTTGCCGGTGTCGTCGGTCGTGCCGCTCAGCACGTCCTCGACGTTGAAGCCGAGGCCGGAAACCGGCGTCGCCGTGAATTGGGCGTCGGCGAGTTGCGGCGGCGGCGTGTAAACCTGGTCCCCGCCGCCATAGCCGCCGCAAGCCGTGATCGCGAGGATCGTGAGTTGCAGCAGGATGAGTTTCAGCAGGCGAAGCTTGCGCCCTTGGCGCTCGGTCGAGGTGTGGGTCACTGCGGTATCTCCCTGGGGTTCAAGTGCGCGTGCAGTGTGGGCGGCAGCAAGGGCGCGCTCTGTCAACCGGTTGACACAACGAGGATCGGGATCCGGTGGCGCATCCGTAGCCTTCCGGAGACATGGGGTTTTCACCAGCGGCCGATCGCTTACAAGACTTGACGCGCTGCTCTGACTGCGAAGCATGACGTAAAGCCGGAACCTGCCCCGCATGCGGACACTCGATGGCCAGCGGAGATTTCCATGAAAGTCCCAGTCGCGATGTTTCTCGCACTTGCCGCCACGACCGCGCTCGCCGCCACCACCGTCCTGGACCCTGGCGACGGCCGTCAATACCTGCAGTACTGGTGCGGGGGCCAGGAGGTGAATGAGTACGCGCAAGGATTCGACGAGACAGGCAACTCCCTTGCCGCGGTCAAGGTAACGACGCGGTGCTCGACCGGCGGCAGGGGCACGAAGCCGCGCACGTACCTCGCCTGCTGGCTCGTAACGTTCGACGACACGGGCACGATCTTGAACCAGGAGCCCGTCAACAGCGGCTCCTGGCTTCAGGGCAGGACGCCGTTGTCTTGTGCGCTGGTCTTGAATACCGCCGCGACATTCACGCGCAGCGGCGGTGCGACGCTGACGACCTCACTCGTTGGAACCCGGTATCGCGCGGTGCTTGAGATGCCGTAAGGGCCGACGCCAGGGCCGTTCCGGTTGAGCGAAGCGCAAGGCGGCGAGGCCGCGCGCCTGGCGATGCTCAATGGGCTCGCACAGATCGAGGCGGAACCTGGCGGATTCGACCGGCTCGTCTCGCTCGTGCGCGTCGAGAAGCGTCGCGGGAGTCGCGATCAGAAGCTTGCTTGCAAAGTCGTCTTCCTTAAAGGCGCTCAGGTTGTCCGGCTTCTGGCGATACTCGATGCCGGTCACCACGAAATCGCTGACGAACGCCGCGAGGCTCGCCTCGGCCTCGAGCCGATAGCTGTCGTTGCGATCGCCGCCGAAACAGAGAATGCCGAGCTGGTTCGCCTTGGTCGCGCGCAGCGTCAGGCTCGCGAGAGCCGTGCGGCTCATGTGACCCGCCAGCCACACCTTGGTCGCGTTCGCGTACCAGTCGATGCCGTGGTCGTCGCGCGCGCCGATGAGCTGCGGAATGAAGTCGAAATCCTGGTTCTTCTTGTACTGCATGCCGACCGCCACCTGCGGCCACCAGCGTTCCTGGTCATACACCGCGTCGCCCAGCAGCCGCACCTTGAGCCCGACGATGCGCTGGCTGATCGTTTCGCCCGGCAGGGTGGTACCGAGATCGAAGCGCTGCTCGGCGCAGGACAGCTCGACGCGATTGTAGAAACCGACCGCGACGCCGTTGCCCCCGGACAAGCTCGCCGCATGGTTACGGGAATCGCGCTTCGGCGGCTCCGAACCGCTCGAGCCGTTGGAGGTCGCCGAGCTCCTCGACACGACTGTGGGGGCGCGCAGGTCGCAGGGCTTGCCATTGGCCCGGTCATGCGGCCTCGGCCGCTTGCCGCTGCTCCTCGCCGAGTTCCCCTTCCCACTTCGAGACCACGGCGGTCGCGATGCTGTTGCCGATGACGTTCGTTGCCGAGCGGCCCATGTCGAGGAAATGATCGACGCCCAGGAGCAGCAGGAGCCCCGCCTCGGGAATGTTGAACTGGGCGAGGGTTGCCGCAATGACGACGAGCGAGGCGCGCGGCACGCCGGCGATGCCCTTGGACGTCAAAAGCAGGATCGCGACCATGACGATCTGCTGGCCCGCCGGGATTTCAATGCCGTACACCTGCGCGATGAACATCACGGCAAAGGTGCAGTACATCATCGAGCCGTCAAGATTGAAGGAATAGCCGACCGGCAGCACGAAACTTGCGATGCGGGTGCTGCAACCGAAGCGTTCGAGCTCCTCGAGCGTCTTCGGGTACGCGGCTTCGGAGCTTGCCGTCGAAAACGCGAGCAGCACCGGTTCGCGCATCCGGCGAATGAGCCGCAGGACCGCGGGGCCCAGGAACAACCAGCCAAGCAGGATCAGCACGATCCAGAGCAGAAGAATGCCGAGATAGAACTCGCCCATGAAAAGGCCGTACACGCGGATGATGCCGAGCCCTTCCTTGGCAATCGTGCTCGCGAGCGCTCCGAACACCGCAAGCGGCGCGAACAGCATCACGTAGCCCGTCACTTTCAGCATGATGTGGCCGACGGAATCGAGAACGGTGATCACGTTCTTCGCGCGTTCGCCGAGCGCCGCCGCGGCCGAGCCGAAGAAGACGGAGAAGACGACGATCTGCAGGATCTCGTTGCGCGACATCGCATCGATGACGCTGGTCGGGAAGGTGTGCGAGAGGAATCCCTCGACGGAAATGCCTGCCGCCTGCACGCCCGAGGAGGCATTCGCGGCAGGAATCGGCAGATGCATGGCCTTTCCCGGCTCGAGAAAGCCGACGAGCAGCAGACCGAGGGTCAGCGAAATGATCGCGGCGAAGATGAACCAGCCGAGCGCCTTGCCGCCGATGCGGCCGATCGTCACGATGTCGCCCATCTTCGCGATGCCGACCACGAGCGTGCAGAACACCAGCGGCGCGATGATCATCTTGATGAGCCGCAGGAACGTCGTCGGCAGCTGCGACGTGACACTCGAGAAATGAGCGCTGTCCGCGGGATAGAAGGCGTAGCACACATAGCCGGCGACGATGCCGAGGACGAGCCCGAGAACGATATACCGGGTCAGACGGGTGGACGGCATTGGGTTCAAATCCTGTCGCCGGGGTCCCGCATCGAAGGACAGGAATCAGCTTATCGAACTCTTGGCCACTCCACATCCACCGGTGTCAGCCGGCGGTAGGCGTCGAGCGAAGCTCGGCGTAAAGTTCCAACCGCAGGCCGCGGTCCTGGCACGGGATCGCGGGTTTCGGAGAGTCACCGGGGGAGTCCGGTCCATGGCAGGGCTGCAGAAGTTCCTTGGATCCCGCGCGATCTGCGTGGTGCCGTGGCTGGCCATGCTGGTCCTGGTCGTGATCGCCGCCTGCGTCAACGCCGTCATCGATCTCGACCAGCTGCCGCTCGATACCAGCCACCTCTTTCCCGCGGATATCGTCGCGGCGGTCAGCGCGGATCTGCCATCGGTCACGAGGCACCTGACGGCGCGCATCACCTGGGGACTGACCAGCATCGGCTTCGGCCTGGTGGCGCTGGCCGCGATCGGGACGGCGATGTACGTGCTCGGGTCGTGCCTTCGCGAGCTCGCGCACGCGGAACGGGCGGCGTGCGGCTGGGCGATATTCGGGTGTGCACTGCCCTTCGCGTTGATTGCGGGCTTCGGCGGGAACCTGATCCTGAGCGAGCCCGCGGCGACTGAGGCGCTGCGGGCCGCGACGCTGCATCAGACGATCGCGCACCACGCCGTATCTGCGGACTCGCTGTTCGACAAGCTGTCCTACCTCATCTTTCTCCTGCTGGCAGCTGCGGCGAGCGCTACCTTGCTGTGGCCGACGGCCGACCAGAAATCTCCCGCACTCCTGCGCCGTCGCATCGCACGCGTGCAATCCCTGTTGTTCATCGGCGCAACCGGCCTCGCGCTCCGCGCGCTCGAAATGTATTTCCTCTATCGTTGGCCAGCCGCGTGGCTGACGGGTGCGCCGGCGGAATCCGTCGATCAGATCGCGCTCGCCGTGAGCACGGCCTACGGCGCCTTTTACACGGGAATCCTGGCGAGCCTCTATCTGCCGACGGCCTTCCTGTTGAGATTGCGCGCGAGCCGGCTCGCCGACGAATCCGTCCCGGACGACACCGAAAAGCGCGATGCGTGGCTCGCGAAAAGCGGCCTCGAGTTCCTGCCCTTCAGGGAATTCGGCCACCTGCTCGTGATCCTGGCGCCGCTCCTCGCGGGCGGGCCGCTGGCCAAGGTGATCGGCGCGATCGGCGGATGAGGAACCCTCCATGAAAACCTTGAATCGCTGGATTGCGCTGTCGGCCATTGCGCTTGCGAGCCTTGCGAACGCAACCGCCGCAGCGCCCGCCTTCGATAGCAAGCGGGCGGTGGAACTCGCCGCGACCCTGATTCGCCTGGAATTTGAAAAGCATCCCGCGGCCGCCATTCCCGGCGTCGACTTCGACCATCCCGAGGTGACGGCGGTCCGCGCCGGCTCCGGCCGCGAGTTCGTCTTCGTCAGTTTCCATTCGACGTTCGCGAACTGGGGCGCCTACGCGATCTTCGAGCTGTGCGGCGCACCGGCACACGCCGTGCCGAATGGCTACGGCAAAGTGATCGACATTGGAGATTTTCGCGATGCGGTCGCGAAGATCGGCCCGGCAACGAAGCTGGCGTTGCCGAAGGTCTGCACCGCCAGCTGAAGCAGGGGTCAGGCCATCTTGCGCGGCTGCAGCCACTTCGGCAGCAGCTCGTAGGGATCGACTTTGTCGTCGCCGTTATAGGCGACGCCCAGGTCCGAGAGGCGGCGCTGAATGGTCCCTTCACGCCAGGCATCGAAGAGCTCGGTGCAACCACCGATGTGCTCCCGGCCGATGTAGATCTGCGGAATCGTTTTCGCGCCGGTGCGGTCCGCAAGCACGGCGCGAATCCTGCCGCCGAGATCGCCCGCCTGATACGCGACGGAGTCGAGGTCGACGCTGCGACAGGCGATGCCGAGCCGCTTGAAGAGATTGCGCACCGCCCAGCAGAACTCGCACCACTCGAGCGCGAAGATCAGGACCGGTTCGTCGCGGACGAGCCCGGCTACGAGCTCTACCGCCTTGGCATCGAGCGCGACCGGCGCCGGCGCGGCGACAGGCGCCGCCGGCGCGAATGCCGCCGGCGGCGGCACATCGAAGCGGTAACCCGGCGTCGAGCGTGACAGCGCGATTTCATCCGCGCTCATCGCCTCGCCGATATCCGCGAACAAAGGCGTCGAAAGATAGCGTTCGCCGGTGTCCGGCAGCATGCAGACGATGTTCGTGCCGGGCTTCGAACGCCGCGCAACGGTCAATGCGGCCGCGAGCGTCGCGCCGCTCGACGTGCCGACGAAGATACCCTCCTTCTGCGCGAGCTCGCGCGCGAGTCGCAACGCGTCGTCGCCGGCGACCGGCACGATTTCATCGATATGCTTCGCCTCGACCGCGTCTTCCGTCAGGCGGGAAATGAAATCGGGCGCCCAGCCCTGCATGAGGTGCGGGCGGAAGTTCGGGTGACTTCCCGACGGCCCGCCGGCCGCATTGCGTGGCTGCGGGATGCCGCTCGCGATCACGGGTGAATTGTCGGGCTCCGCCGCGATGACCTTCGTCGCCGGGGATTTCTTCTTCAACACCCGCGCAACGCCCTTGAGCGTTCCGCCGGTACCGAAACCCGTGACCCAGTAGTCGAGCCGCTCGCCGGCGAAGTCCGCGAGGATCTCCTCGGCTGTCGTGCGCGAATGCACGTCCGCATTGGCCGGGTTCTCGAACTGGCGGCACAGGAACCAGCCGTGCTTCGTTGCAAGCTCGACGGCTTTCGCCAGCATGCCACTGCCCTTCTCCGCCGCGGGCGTCAGCACGACTTTCGCGCCGAGAAAGCGCAGGAGCTTGCGCCGCTCGACGCTGAAGTTTTCCGCCATCGTCACGACGAGCGGATAGCCCTTCTGCGCGCAGACCATTGCAAGGCCGATGCCGGTGTTGCCGCTCGTCGCTTCGACGACGGTTTGTCCGGGCTTCAGCGCACGCGTTCGCTCCGCGTCTTCGATGATGGCGCGCGCCATGCGGTCCTTGACCGAACCCATCGGGTTGAAGGACTCGACCTTCACGTAGACGTTGACGCCGGCCGGCGCAAGCTTGTTGAGCCTGACGAGCGGCGTATTGCCGATCGTCTCCAGGATGTTTGCGTATCGCGTCATGCGGACCTCGCCATTGCCTTCGGGCGCGGGGATCCGCGCCGGGTGCTTGCCGGGCGCAGCGCCGCGCCGAGATTGTCCAGGAGTTGCGCCGCGGAGTTCGCAAAGCGCGCGACATCGCCGTACGGCCGGGCGACGAGCATCGCGCCTTCGAGGCCGCTCAACAGCATGCGCGCCACTTCGCGGGCGCTGCCCCGCTTGTGGAAGCGCCCGGCGCGCCGGCCCTCATCGATGACGCCGGCGAGCCAGGCCTCATTGAGGTCGAAGAAGCGGCGAATCTCGGACTGCATGCCCTCGGGGAGCGATCCGTATTCCGCCGCCAGCATCCCGCAGAGGCACAGGCGCCGCTCGCGCAGCACGTCCTCGTAGAGCTTCACGTAGCGCCTGAGCTTGGCGGCAGCGTCGACGCGCGCGGAATCGATTGCCGCGAGTGCGCTCATGAAGAACGCGCTGTAGCGCTCGAGGAGCGCGCGCCCGAGCGCCTCCTTGGTGGGGAAGTGATGATGCAGGCTCGCCTTGCGGACGCCGAGTTCATCGGCGATGTCGGCATAGCTGAACCAGTTGAAGCCCATGGTCTGGACCAGCCGCTCCGCCGTGTCGAGCACGCGGGTCGAGGTGTCGGTGCGGCTGGCCCTGCGTTGCGGTGGCTCGTTCATGGCGCGTGAGTGTATCAGGAAGCTTGCTAATCTACCTACTAGTTGGTAGAACAGCTGCCCTCACCCACGGAGGACGGGCCATGGCGGTCGACGAAGCAAGGCTCAATGCGTTTCTGGGAAAGGCGGTTGGCGATCTCGGGGCCGCGATCGGCGCCGTGCTCATTGCCATCGGCGACGAACTCGGGCTCTACCGTGAGCTCGCGAAGGGCGCGGCGAGCGCCGCCGAACTCGCGGCGCGCACGAAAACCCACGAGCGCTACATCCGGGAATGGCTCGCCGCCCAGGCTGCGGGCGGCTATGTCGACTACGATCCCGCCACGGCGAAATATTCGCTCAACGCCGAGCAAGCGCTCTGCCTTGCGGATCCCAACGGACCGGTCGATTTACCCGGCGCCTATTCGATCGTGCAGGACCTCTTTCACGTGCGCGAACGCGCGCTCAAGAATTTCCGTACCGGCCTGGGCATGGAATGGGGCGAGCACCACGCCTGCCTGTTCCATGGCACGGAGCGGTTCTTCCGCGCCGGCTACAACGCGAACCTGCTCGCTGGCTGGCTGCCCGCACTCGATGGCGTCGTCGAGAAATTCAAGCGCGGCGCGCGCGCGCTCGACGTCGGGTGTGGACACGGGGCGAGCACCATCCTGATGGCGAAAGCCTTCCCGAAATCGGAATTCGCCGGCATCGACTACCACGCCCCTTCCATCGACACGGCACGGCAGCGCGCGAGCGAGGCCGGCGTGTCGAACGCCCGCTTCGAAGTCGCGGACGCTACAACCTACAAAGGTGGCGACTACGATCTCATCGCGTTCTTCGACTGCCTGCACGACATGGCGGATCCCGCGGGCGCGGCCCGGCACGCGCGGCGCGCACTGAAAGCCGATGGGCACTGCATGATCGTCGAGCCGTTCGCAGGAGACCGCGTCGAGGACAATCTCAACCCGGTCGGCCGCGTCTACTACGGCGCGTCGTCGCTCATCTGCGTGCCGGTCTCCCTCGCCAAGCACGGGCCGGCGCTTGGCGCACAAGCCGGCGAGGCGCGCTTGCGAGAAGTCGTCGTGAGCCAGGGTGGCTTCAGCCGATTCCGCCGGGCGACCGAGACGCCTTTCAACATCGTGCTCGAGGCGAGGCCCTGAGTCAGAAGGCCTCGCCGACGCTGACGTACAATGTGCCCTCGTCCTTGCCTTGCGCGTAGTCGACCCGCAGCGTCACTCCATTCTTCGGTTCGACGACGTAACGCACGCCGACGCCGCCGGAGTACAGGGTCTCATCGAGACTGAAGTCGCCGAATTTCGGGGCGGCCTCAGCGATGCCGGCGAACGCCGCCAGGATCCACCGCGGGCGCACTTGCCAGCGGTATTCGGCTTGCGCCGCCGCCATGGCATCACCGCGATGCACGCCGTAGGCGTAGCCGCGCAGCAGCGACATTGGACCGATCTGGCACTGCATGAAGAACGGCGGATCCTTGCCCGTTGCGCACAGGTACGCCTGCCACGCCAGCACGTCGCGCCCGCGCAGGGTCTTGTACTGCCGGTAGTTCACTTCGTAGCGATTGACGTCGACATCGCTCCCGAGCGACTCGGCGTAATAATCGATGCCGGCATCGAGCGCGATTCCGCTGCGCGGGTAGTAAGTGCTGTCGCGCGTGTCGTAGGTGTACGTCGGGCCGAGGCTGTTCACCTGCAGAACGTGGCCGAGCTCGTCCTCGATCGATGCCGGCAAGCCCGGCGGGCTGTCGGTGCGCAGTTCGGTGCTCAATTTGCCGACCTTCATGCTCAAGCCCAGGTAGCTGCTCGGCGCGATGCGAATCTGCGCGCTGGCGAGCCCGCCATTGGCCACCTGGCTGATCGGAACCTTGAAATCGTTGCCGGTCGCCGCGAAGGTTCCGCCGAGGTCGTAGCGCAGGTCCGCATAGAGCAGGCCGGCGGTCACCCGGTAGCGGTCCTCTTTTATATAGAGCTTGCCGCCGAGGCCGCCGCCGACGCTTCCCCCATCCATCCACATCGCCACGGCGCCGACCACCGAGGGCGGCGAGACCGTGTCTGCGGGGTCGAGCTTGAAGATATAGGCGGCCACGCCGATCAGGCCATTGCCGAGCGCCGGATCCACTCGCGGAATCGGCACGGCCAGAAACTGCCCGCGTTTCGCTTTCTTCGCATCGCCGGCGGCGGTCGCATTCACGGCGGAACTCGACGAGCTCGCCGCCGCTGGCACGCTGACCGACATGGCTTCCATCCCGGTTGACCAGGCGCCGGGGTTCGCAGCCGAGTCAGCCTCAGTGGGTGGCGCGGCCTCCCCGGCGTTCGCCGTCATCGCAAGTGCGCCGAGACAGGCGGCGCATGCGACTGCCAGGCACTTCGCGATCAGCGATTTGAGCGGCGTTGGCGTCATTGCGACGAGCAACCCATTGAAATTCTCACGCCTGCTCCGAAGTCCATTGAGACGACTGGCCAGCTTTACCGATGCAGCACCGACGTGGTGCTCGTCAATACGACCATCGGCTTATCGCAGAATACAGAAAGACGCGCCGAATGATGCACGCGACCGGCTTGGCCCGGAAGCACCGCCCGGGTAGTCTGGACGCATGACCCAGGCTAGTTCCCGTCTGGCGCTGCTCGACTGGCTGCCGGCCTACCGCAAGGAGTGGCTGCGGTTCGATCTCGTTGCAGGCCTCACGACGGCTGCCGTCGTCATCCCGAAGGCCATGGCCTACGCGACCATCGCGGGACTCCCGGTTCAAGTCGGCCTCTACACGGCGTTCGTCCCACTCATTATCTATGCCGTTCTCGGCACCTCGCGCCCGATGAGCGCGACGACGACGACGACGATCGCGATCCTGACGGGTAGCGCGCTCGGCGAAGCGGTACCCGGCGGCGATGCCGCGACGTTATTGCAGGTGACCGCGCTTCTCACGCTGATGGTGGGCGTCCTCCTGATCGCGGCGTCTGTCCTGCGCCTCGGCTTCGTGGCGAACTTCATCTCCGAGCCCGTGCTGATCGGCTTCAAGGCCGGCATAGGTGTCGTCATCGTCGTCGATCAGGTACCGAAGATCCTCGGCATCCACTTCGCCAAGGGTTCATTCCTGCACAACGTGCAGGCGATCGGACTCAACCTTTCCCACGCATCGATGGTGACGCTCGCGGTCGGGGCTGCGACGATACTTGGCCTCGCCGCGATCGAGAAATTCCGGCCACGCTGGCCGGCGCCACTCATCGTCATCGCGCTGGCTATCACGGCCGTCACCTGGCTCGGCTTGCAGAGCCAGGGCGTCGAGGTGGTGGGCACTATCCCGGCCGGATTGCCGGTATTCAGCATTCCCGCGCTGGCGCTTGCGAAGCAACTCTGGCCGGCCGCACTCGGCATCGCGCTCATGAGCTTCACGGAAACCGCTGCCGTCGGCCGCGCATTTGCGACGACCGACGAGCCAACGCCACGCCCGAATGTCGAATTGTTCGCAACCGGCGTGGCGAACGCGGTTGGTGCCTTTCTCGGATCCATGCCGGCGGGCGGCGGCATGTCCCAGACGGCGGTCAATCGCCTGACGGGCGCCCGCACCCAGATTTCGGGACTCGTCACTGCAGCGATGACGCTGCTGACGATGCTCCTGCTCGCGCCGCTTCTCGCTCTCATGCCCCACGCGGTCCTGGCGGGTGTCGTGATCGTGTATTCCATCGGGTTGATCAAGCCGGCGGACTTTCGCGGCATCCTGGCAATTCGACGCACGGAATTCTTCTGGGCCGCCGCCGCGTTCGTCGGCGTCATGCTGCTCGGCACCCTGAAGGGCATTCTGGTGGCGATCATCGTTTCGATCGTCGCGCTCGCCCAGCAGTCGGCGAATCCGCCCGTTCATGTCCTTGGCCGCAAACGCGGGACGAACGTGTTCCGGCCGCGCTCGCCGGAAAATCCGGACGACGAGACGTTTCCGGGCCTGCTGCTGCTGCGCCCGGAAGGTCGCATGTTCTTCCTCAATGCCGAGTGGATCGCGGAGCGGATGCGCCCGTTGATCGCCGAAGCCGGGCCGAAAGTCATCGTGCTCGATCTGAGCGCGGTCTTCGATCTCGAATTTACGGCGCTGAAGATGCTGATCGAGGCCGAGGCGCGCCAGCGCGCTACGGGCGTTTCGTTCTGGCTTGCCGGGCTCAATCCGGATGTCCTGGCGGTGGTCCAGCGGTCATCGCTCGGCAAGACCCTCGGTCGCGAGGGACTCCTGCACAATGTGGAGATCGCGGTGGACAACTATCGGGCGTTGCGAAGCGGGAGAACCCCATGAGTGAAAAACCGAATGATGCCGGCACCGTCCAGGCACTCCTCGATCGTCTCAACACGCAGCGGCTGCCGCGGGCGCTCGACCTCAAGAGCAAGGTCGAACGCGGCGAGACTCTGAACGATTACGACATCCAGTTCCTCAAGACCGTGTTCGAGGATGCCGGCAGCGCCCAGACGCTCATTGCGAAACATCCCGATTTGCAGCCGCTCGTCGCCCGTCTCATCGCTCTCTACGGCGAGATCACGGACAAAGCGGTCGAAAACGAACGGAAGAAGTGAGGTCATGGCAATGAAGCGCAAGAAGGACAAGGCGCGCAAGCGGTCGGGCGATGAGGCGCCCACAGGGCTGAAGCGCAAGGACTACGACGGCGAACTCGAGCGGCTGCACGTCGAGCTCGTCAAGCTGCAGCGCTGGGTGGTTCACAAGGGGCTCAGGGTCTGCATCGTTTTTGAAGGGCGCGATGGCGCCGGCAAGGGCGGCGCCATCAAGGCGATCACCGAACGCGTGAGCCCGCGCGTCTTCCGCGTCGTCGCGCTGCCGGCGCCGACTGAACGCGAAAAGAGCCAGATGTACATCCAGCGCTACATGCGGCATCTCCCCGCGGCGGGTGAGATCGTGATCTTCGATCGCAGCTGGTACAACCGCGCCGGCGTCGAACGCGTCATGGGATTTGCCGACAAGAAGGCCGTCAAACGATTCCTCAAGATGACGCCGCCCGTGGAAAAGGCGATCGTCGAATCCGGAATCATCCTCATCAAATACTGGCTCGAAGTCAGCCCCGAAGAGCAGACACGCCGCCTGGGGGCGCGCATCGAAGACGGGCGCAAGATCTGGAAGCTCACGAATATGGACCTGCTGTCCTACAGCCGCTGGTTCGACTACTCGCGCGCGCGCGACGACATGTTCGCCGCGACCGATACCAACGTTGCGCCGTGGTACGTGGCGCGCACCGACGACAAGCGGCGCGGTCGGCTCAATATCATCTCGCACCTGCTCGCGCATATTCCGTACAAGAGCTTGCCTCGCGGCAAGATCAAGCTGCCGAAGCGGCAGAAGCCGGGCAGCTACCGCGAGCCGGACTATCCGTTCAAGTACGTCAAGGAAGTCTTCTGACGAGCCACCTCCGCGGTCCATGAGGGCGGCTCGGTAAAGCACGCGAAATCCCACAACGACTGGCCATTCTTGAGAGAGGGACCATGACAACAAGACACACCGTCGCGCGGGCAATGCTCAGCGCCCTCGCCTTCACGCTGACGCTGGTCGGCTGCGGGCAGTCCCAGCAATCAACGCAGGAGGCGGCAACCAATCTTCCCGGGGCTGCAACGGAGCCCGACCGGACGTCGCTCCCCATTGCCGAGCCGAACTACCCGCACAGCACGGTGCTTGACGCGCGCGATACCAAACCTCCGGTGCGCTTCGAGGTCAAGCCTCCGGATGGTGCGCCGAACGTGCTCATCGTTCTCGTGGATGACATGGGCTTTGGCATGCCGAGCGCCTTCGGCGGTCCGGTGCACATGCCAACGGCCGAGCGCCTGGCGAGCCAGGGACTGCGCTACAACCAGTTCCACACGACAGCGCTCTGCTCACCCACGCGGACGGCGCTGCTCTCCGGCCGCAACCACCACATGAACAACATGGGCGGCATCACCGAGATCGCCACGGCCTTTCCGGGCAACACCGGGGCGCGACCGGACAACGTTGCGCCGCTCGCGGAAATGTTGCGGCTGAACGGATTCAGCACGGGCTTCTTCGGCAAGAACCACGAGACGGCAGCCTGGGAGATCAGCCCGTCCGGACCGACCACGCGCTGGCCGACCCGCTCGGGGTTCGACAAGTTTTACGGTTTCATGGGCGGCGAAACCGACCAGTGGAACCCGAGTCTCTACGACGGCCTCACCCGCATCGAAACGCCGCACTACCCGGGCTACAACTTCATGACCGACATGACGAACCAGGCCATCGCCTGGATGAAGTTCCAGAAAGCCCTGACGCCGAACAAGCCGTTCTTCATGTATTTCGCACCCGGCGCTACGCATGCGCCGCACCACGTACCGAAAGAATGGATCGACAAGAACAAGGGCCGGTTCGATGGCGGCTGGGACAAGATGCGTGAAGAGACGCTGGCGCGGCAGATCGAACTGGGCGTCGTGCCCAAGGGCACCAAGCTCGCCGCCAAACCGGCGGGCATCAAGGATTGGGACAAACTGAGCGCCGACGAGCAGAAGCTCTTTGCCCGCCAGATGGAAGTCTACGCCGGCTTTGGGGAATACACCGATCACGAGATCGGTCGGCTGTTCGATGCCGTTGGCGAAACCGGCCAGCTCGACAATACCTTGATCTTCTACATTCTCGGGGACAACGGCACGAGCGCCGAGGGCGGCATGCTCGGCATGTTCAACGAGATGACCTACTTCAACGGCATCGGGGAAACGGTTCCAGAAATGTTGCGGCACTACGACGACTGGGGCGGTCCCGGCACCTATCCGCACATGGCAGCAGGCTGGGCCGTGGCGGGCGATACGCCGTTCATGTGGACCAAGCAGATTCCTTCGAACTACGGCGGCACCCGCAACGGCATGATCGTGTCGTGGCCGAAGCGCATCAAAGCCACCAATGAAATTCGTTCGCAGTGGCACCACGTCATTGACGTTGCGCCCACCGTGCTCGAAGCGGCGAACCTGCCCGAGCCCAAGAGCGTCAACGGCGTGGTGCAGGAGCCGATCGAAGGCGTGAGCATGGAGTACAGCTTCGACAAGGCCGACGCGCCGAGTACCCACAAGACCCAGTACTTCGAGATCATGGGCAATCGCGGCATCTACAGCGACGGCTGGTTTGCCGGCACCATTCACCGTGCGCCGTGGGAACAATTGCCACGCCGCAAGCTGCAGGAGGACATCTGGGAACTCTATGACACGCGCAGCGACTTCAGCCTGACGAACGACATCGCGGCGTCGAATCCTGAGAAGCTCAAGGAGCTGCAGGACGCTTTCATCCAGGAGGCGATCAAATACCGCGTACTGCCCATCGATGATCGGGTGCTGGAACGTTTGAATCCGGCGTCCGCGGGGCGGCCGGACTTGATGGGTGAGCGCACGTCGCTGACGCTGTCCGAGGGCATGCTGGGGATGAGCGAGAACGTGTTCATCAACATCAAGAACCGTTCGTTCTCAATCACCTCGGACGTGGAGATTCCCAAAGGCGGAGCCAATGGAGTGATCCTGGCCCAGGCCGGCCGGTTCGGCGGCTGGAGCCTGTACCTCAAGGACGGCAAGCCGACGTTCTGCTACAACTTCCTGGGGCTGCAGCAGTACAGGATCTCTGCTCCGAAGGCGCTGCCGGCGGGTAAGGCGACCGTGCGCATGAACTTTGATTACGACGGCGGTGGCGTCGGCAAGGGCGGATTGTCTACGCTGCTGGTCAACGGCGAGAAGGCCGCGAGCGGGCGCATCGAGCGCACCCAGGGCATGGTTTTCTCAGCCGACGAGACAGCCGGAGTTGGCATGGACGATGCCACACCGGTCACGACCGATTACAAGGAACGCGACAACTCGTTCACCGGCAAGATTCTCAAGGTCACCGTCGATGTGCAGCCCATTGGCGCCGCGGTCAAAGCGGATGCAGATGCGGGCCAGAGCACGTCGCAAGTGCAGAAAGCGCTGTCCGACTAACGACCGCAAAAAGTGCGGGCCGCTCAATCGGACTTGGCAGTTCCCGCCGCCGCAGGCGCCACCGGCGTGAACTCGAGATCCTGGTAGTCGTAGCTGAAGTCCGCGAGCGGTGATGCGGCTTTCATTGTCACGCGATCGACCCTGCCGTCCGCGTCCAGGCTGAAGGTCACGTAAGCCGGTTCGATCGCCTTGTCCGTGAAGCGCGTGACGAACGTGTCGTACTGCCAGTGGTCGAGCGGGCCGCTCATGCGTGGCGTCGACTTGAAGTCGATCGTGAGCTTGCCGTCCGTCACGGCGACTTCGATGTTGCCGTACCAGGGGTCCGCGTAGGTGCCCGCGTAGCTCGCGACCGGCAATGACGGCCCGATGTTCGCGGGCTTCGCCGTCAACTGCTTGAGCGCCGCCAGCGCCTCGGTGACCTTCTGATTCTTGTAGGCCACGTATTTCGCGGTCCAGTCCGTCTTCGGCAGCCCGAGATAGTGATCGAGGATCTCGTCCATCAGCCCGAGCAAGCTCTCGCCGTCCTCGCAGTTGATGGTGATGGAGAAGCCGACCTTTTTCTCCGGCAGCAACACCACGGCCGTTTGCGAACCGAACACGGCGCCACCGTGCCACACGAGTTTCGCTCCGCGGTAGTCCTGGATGTCCCAGCCGAGCGCATAGGCCGAAAACTTCGGTTCTACGACCTTCAGCGTGTCGGGGAGCGGGCGGATCGGCTGCAGCGTGAGCGGCGTCCACATCACGTCGTGCGCCGCCTCCGAGAAGAGGCGCCCGTTGTGCTCAGGCAGCTCGCCGTTCTGCAATTGAATGATCAGCCAGCGCGCCATGTCGTTCGCACTGATCGCGAACCCGCCGGCGGGTGCCGCGGTGCGCCCAAGCTCGTCTCGCTCGTTCAGGATCTCCTGATGCCCGACGCCGCGCATGCCGCCGTCCATCCGCGCATGCGGGTGCGCCCGATTCGGATTCTGGAAGCGCTCCTCGCCGCCGGACGTTGAATGCAACATTCCCGCGGGCTTCAGCACGTGCTCCAGCGTGTACTTTTCCCAGGTGTCGCCGGTCACGCCTTCGATGAGCTGCCCCGCCACCATGTAGAGCACGTTGTCGTAGGCGAAGCCGCTGCGAAAGCTCGTCGCCGGCTTGATGTAACGCAGCCGGCGCACGGATTCGGCGCGCGTCAGGTTCGTGCGCGGCACGAACATGAGATCGCCCGCGCCGAGGCCGAGTCCGCTCCGATGCACGAGGAGGTCGCGGATCGTCAGCTCGCGCGTGACCCACGGGTCGTACAGCTGGAAGCCTGGCAAGCGATCGGTCACTTTGTCATCCCAGCCGATCTTGCCCGCATCGACGAGGGTAGCGAGCGCCGCGACGGTCATTGCCTTGCCGGTCGAACCCGTCATGAAGATGGTGTCAGCGTCCACGCGCTCGGGCTTGCCGAGCTCCCGCACGCCAAAGCCCTTGGTGAACGTGACCGTGCCGTCCTCGACGATCGCGACGGACATGCCCGGTACGCCGATCTGCGTGCGCACGGCCTCGATGCGCCGTTCGAGATCCTTGGGTGGCGCGGCGAACGCGGCGCAGGCAGCTGCACTGAGGATTGCGGCGATGACGAGTCGTTTCATGGGATCTCCTGCGGCGCGGCTCCGCGGCGGCGAAGCCGGATAATTCCAATCGTGATGAGGGGCAGCACATAGACGAGAAGGACGAAGACCGCGAGCGCGCGATAGCCCTTGGCGATCAGGGTGACGAGGCCGAAGCGCTCGGCCACGAACATGCAGGCCACGAGAATGACCAATGCAATGGCGAGACGTGCCCCGCGCCCGAGCGGTTGCTGACGGCGGCGGCGCCATACCTTGTCGATGCGCTCGTTGATCGCGTGAACGGCACCCGTTCCGCTTTCCAGCAGCGCGGCGAAGATCATGAGCTGAAAGAGGTAGCGAAAGAGCGGCAGATCCAGCCGTTGCAGCAGGAAGTCGGAAGGCAGCGTGACGCCCGCGATCTCGGGGTAGAAAGCAATCATGCAGCTGAAGAAGAGGAGCGCCGGCAACATGGCGAGCGGCCCCGCGATGACGCCGGCAACGACCGCATCACGGCTGCTCGTCAGATGGCGCAGCACCGGCAGGATCACGACGGCGCCGACGATGTTGTAACTCGCGTAGGTGACTCCGCCCGCGAACCAGCCGTCCATCGGCGCCGGCGTCGCGAATCCCAGCGCGATCTTGTGGCCGAAGTGGCTGAGCGACAACACGAAGAACAGGACGTAGACGCCGTAGAGAAGAAAGGAGACGCAGGTGAACAGGCGTTCGACCGACACATTGCCAAAGGCGACGACGAGCGCAATGGCTCCCATCAATATCAGGGTGCCGGCGAGGGTGGGCCAGCCGAAGGTCGCTGCAACGAGCGCGCCTGCGGCGGCACCGAATACGGCGAGGATCAGGACAACGAAGATGATGTAGGCGGTCTCGAACGCGACCCAGCCGGGGCCGAGCAGCGCTCGAAAAAACGTCTGGTAATCGCGCGCGCAGGTCGCACGCGCAAACAGGAAAGTGATCACGCAGACGACGCTCCAGATGACCGTCGCGAGCGCCATTGCAATGATTCCGCCCCAGGGGCCGCTCGGCAGGAAATACTCGGCGAGCTCGCGTCCCGTCGCATAGCCGCCGCCGATCACGACGGCCTTGAACGCGAATCCGGGCAGCAGGAAGCGCTGGAAGCGGGACGGCAGCGCTCGGCCCGTCAACCCCACACGTCCTCGCCGCAGGAAACGAGCCCCTCGGCATACACCACGCCGGGCTTGCGATCGCGGGCGAGGAACGTCGGGCCGTCGAGGTCGACGACATCGCAGAACTGCCCGACGAGGTACGACGGCGCCATCGCGAGACTCGAGCCCATCATGTTGCCGACCATCACGCCGAGCCCGAGCCGGCGCGACTCGCGCGCCATCGCGAGTCCTTCGGTCAGGCCGCCGCATTTGTCGAGCTTGATGTTGACAACGTTGAACCGGCCGACCAGGCCGGCCACTTCCGAAAGTCCCTGCACGCTCTCATCGGCCGCGATCGGGATCGGCGATGCGAACCCGTCGAGATCCGATTCACGGCCGCGCGCGAGCGGCTGTTCGATCAGCTTGACGTCCGCCGCGACCAGGTGATCCACGAGCGGCTGCAACTGGTCAATCGTGTAACCCTGATTGGCGTCGACACCGAGCCACACGTCCGGCCGGGCCGTGCGCACGGCCCGAACCCGCGCGACGTCGAGCTCGAGATCGCCGGTGAGCTTGATCTTGATGGCTTTGGCCTGCCCGTAGCCACGCGCGCCCGCCGCCATGACCGAGGGTGGTTCCGCCGAGAGCGTGAAGGTCGTCAGCAGCGGTTTCGGCCGCTCGAGGCCCGCGAGCTGCCACACGGGCTTGCCCGCGCGCCGCGCATCGAGCTCCCACAGCGCGCAATCGACTGCATTGCGCGCGCCGCCCGGCGGCATGAGTTTTTGCAGGGCAGCGCGATCGATCCCCGCTTCGATCTCACGCCGGCGCGCTTCGATCGCCGCCACCATGCGCTCGGCATGGTCGTCGAAGTAGTAGACACCACAAGCCTCGCCGCAGCCGCGGTGCTTGCCGTCTTCGAGCGTGACGAGCACCACGTCCTGGTGCTCGAACACGTAGCCCGAGATCCGGAACGGCGCCGAGAACTTGAGCTTCTCGACCGTTACGTCAAGCGCGTACTTGCGCATCAATAGTTGGTTCCGAAATGGATCAGCTTGAACGAGAAGCCGACCCAGACCACCGTCAACACGGAAACGACGAGGAGGATGCTCCAGAGCTTCGCGGGCCAGCGGCGCCGGCCGCTCCACACGGTCTTCAGGTTCCACAGCATCGCGAGGAGGCCGCCGATGAACGCGATCGCGCCGAAGAGCTGCACGAACCACAACCGGCCGTCCGAGCTGGCATTCAGCTTGTTGAGGTCCGAGAAGAGAGTAACGATCACCCAGGTCCAGAGCCCGAGGCCGGCAACGACAGCCAAGGCCGCGAGCTTGCTCCAGCGATAAGCCTTGAACGCCTTCGGCTCGAGCACGAGCGGCTGCTTGAACCGGCGTCGCACGAAGGCAGTGACCGGCCAGAAGAGCGCTGTGAGCGCGAGCACGCCGACGCCCACACACAAGAGAGGTATGAGCCACGCCCCGTCCTGGTACCAGGCCACGCGATCGAACACCATGAAGGGCGAGAGCAGTCCGAAGCTGAACCGCAGTGGCCGACCATCGACCACCTTCGCTGCGAGCTGATCGTGGCTGGCGTCATCGAGCCAGACGAAGGGCGCGACCTCGATCCACTTGCGCGGCTTGCCATTCAAGCCCAGGAACGGCACGACGAGCTCGCCCTTCTCGTTGACGCCGACCTTGGTCTGGCCGATGAGGCCGACCGCGGCGAGGAAGTTCGACTTCGAGCCGCGCGACACTTCCCAGTTGCCTGCCATCAGCGCCGCGTGTTCCTTCGCCGTCTTCGCATCGACGCCGGGCGCCGCCCGCGTCCCGGGAAAGTAGCGGTCCGCGAAATCCTGGAAAAGCTGCCAGCGCAATCCCTGCACGGCCCCGTCCTTGCCCGGGCTGTTGAAGGACACGTAGAACCCGACCTTTTCCGCGGAGAAAAGGTGGAGCGAGGTGTGGAACCAGTTCGTGTCGCCGAGGTGCGCAATGACCTCGCGTCCATTGAGGTTCGTCTCGAAGAAACCTAGCTCCATGCGGTTGAGCGGCGGCAGCAGGGTGAGCGGGCTGTTGTGCATCTTCTCCGCGGTCTCGGCACTCAATATGCGGTTGCCGTGATACTCGCCGCCGTTCAAGTGCGCGATCATGAAGTGGGCCATGTCTTCGCCGGGCGATGACATCGAGCCCGCCGGCGCCGGCCCGACGATTTCAAAGGGCTTGGCCGGTTGCGAGCCGAGTGGATAGCCCTTCGACATCATCGACTCGAGCGCCTTCGGCAGGGGCTGGCGGAAAGACGAATACTTCATGTCGAGCGGCGCAAAGATGTGCTTGTCGAGGTAGTCGTCGAACTTCTCGCCCGACACGCGCTCGACGATGTAACCGGCGAGCGAAGCACCGTAGTTCGAATAGGCCGGTGTCGATCCGACAGGGAAAATGCGCGTCGGCACCCACACCTTGAGGAGCGCGTCGTAGCTCGGCGCTTTCGGGTCCTCGGTAATAATGCCTTTCACCTGCTCTTCGAACCCTGCCGTGTGCTGCATGAGGTTGCGCATCGTGACGGGCTTGCCCTCGAGCGGCGGTATCTTGAAGTCGAGGTACTGGTTGACGTCGGCGTCGAGATCGATCTTGCCGGCCTCGGCCTGCTGCATGACCGCCGTCCAGGTGACGAGCTTCGACACCGAACCCGGGCGGAAGAGCGTCAGCTTGGGATCGACGGGCGTTTTCTTCTCGACGTCCGAGTATCCGTAGCCGCGTTCCGTCAGCACTTCGCCGTCCTTGACGACGACGACGACGGCGCCTGGGATATCGGCCGTCGCGAGCGCATACGGCAAGTAACCGTCGAGCCAGGCGTCGACATCGGTCGCGGTCAGCGTGACTCCAGCCGGCGCGGAAGCCGGCGCCGCGGCTGTTGCATTGTCATCCGCAGAAACGACGGACGTGAATGACGTGAGGAGCGCAGCGAAAACTAGCGACAGAACATTGGTCGGACGCACGGGATCCCCCTCGAGGAATGAACTAGGCCAGGCACGAATCGACGAGTTGTTCGAATTCAGGTCCGCGGCGTATGGGATCCGCGACCGGCATACCGAGGCGTTCGCGCTCGCGCGCAAGCAGCGCGTTCGCGGCATCCGCATTGAGTTTCGACGTGTTCAAGCTGACGCCGGCACAGCGTATCGCCGCGTTGGTCCGGCGGCCGAGAAGCAGCGTCAGGTCGATCGTTTCCGCAATGCTCGGCAAAGCATACTCCGGATAACCGAGCACGCGTTCGCGTCCCGGTTCGTGGCAAACAACAACCACATCCGGTTGACTGCCGTGCAGGAGGCCGAGCGACACGCCCGCGTAGGCCGGGTGAAAGAGCGAGCCCTGCCCTTCGATGACATCCCAGTGATCGGGTGGCGCATCGGGGCTCAGCACCTCGGCGGCGCCCGCTTCGAAGTCCGCGACGACCGCATCCATCGGCATGCCGCTGCCCGCGATCAGGATGCCCGTCTGTCCCGTGGCGCGAAAGTCGGCCGCGACGCCGCGCGCCGCGAAGGCACGCGCGATCGCGAGCGCCGTGTACTTCTTGCCGAGCGCACAATCGGTTCCAACCGTGAGCAAGCGCTTGCCCGTGCGCTTGCGGCCGGTCGCGACCGGAATGTTCGGCGGCGGCGTGCGGACGTCGATCAACCGCCGGCCGAAACGGAGCGATGCCGCCTTCAGGCGCGGCACCTCGATGAGCTTCGCATGCAGGCCGCTGACGATATCGAGGCCCGATTCCAGTGCGTCGATCAGGAGCGGGATCCAGTCTTCGCCGATCACCCCGCCGACGTTCGCGACGCCGATGAGAAGGCTGCGCGCGCCGCGGGCGCGTGCTTCGCGCGGCGTCAGGCGCGGCAGGCCGGTAGTGACGGTGGCACCGCTGCACGCCCATTCGCCGACGCAGCGTTCGGGTGCCCAGTCCCTGAGGCCGAAAGCCGTCTTGGCGAAACCGGTTTCCGTGGTGCTGCCGAGAAAGAGCAGGTAGGGATAGGGCAAAGTGCCGGCGTCCGTTGCGTAGCCCGCCTGCCAATTGCCGGCCGTGCGCTCATTCATCCGCCCGTCACCCGCCCCCGCCGAAGCCGTAGCGCAGTTCGACGCCGATCTCGCGCGGGCGAATGAGATAGATGAGATTGTTCTGGGCCGGATCGCCGGTTGCCTCGGCCGCGCGCTTGTCCATCAGGTTGCGGCAGAAAAGTTCGAGCGATAGCGCTTCGCGCCTGAACGCGAGGCGCAGGTTCCCCTGGCCGTAACCGCCCTGCACGAGGTCGATGGCGGTGGCTCCCTGGCCGAAGTTGTAGTGCACCTTGCCGACATACACCCAGTCGCCGCGCACGTAGCCGGTCCAGCTGCTGCCCGCCGAGAAGCCGTACTGCAGTCCCGCCGACGCGTTCTGCTCCGGTGCACCCGGCACACGATCGCCCTCGGCGTAGCCGAGGTTCGGCGTAACGCTGTCGAATTCGTTGTGCACGTACGAGGCGCTCAAGTTCGCGCTCCACATCGTGGCGAGCCGCATGCTGAACTCGACTTCCGCGCCATTGCCCGAAGCGTCGCCGCCGTTCACCACGCCGTTGAAGGCGCAAGGCTGCGATGTCCCGAGCTGCACGCCGTCCCATTTCTGGTGGAACACGGCGACGTTGGTGCCAACGCGGCCATCGGCCCACGTCGACTTGAGGCCGAGTTCATATGTCCAGAGCTTGTCCGGATCGCTGAAGGGCTGGATGCCGAGTTCCGCCGCCGTGTCGGCGCAAGGCCCGTTCGGATCGTAGGAGAGCGGCTGGTTCACTGTGCCGCTGCGAAAGCCGCGTGCGGCCTGCAGGTAATAGGTCTGCGAGGCGGTCGGCTTGTAGCGAACGTAGGCCGACGGATTGAAGACCGAGTTGTCGCCACCGACCGGTGGCGCCGCGTCGATCGGACCGCCGGCGAGAAACCCGTCCAGTGCCGGGCTGAAGGCCTCGATGTAGTCCTTGAGATACCGGCCACCCAGACCGAGCGTCCACGCGGGAGAGAAGTCGTAGCTCGCTTCCGCGAAAATCGACTTCTGACGCTGCTTCGCGGCGTTCGTCGCGCCCAGGGTGGTGAAGGCGAAGTCCTGGCCGGCAAGCACCGTCGGCAGGCAGGTCGGGCAGGAATAGTCCGGCACGAACTGGCTGACGTTGAATTGGGAGCTGCTGTAGAACGCGCCGACGAGCCACTGCAGAGCAGCGTCACCGTTCGAGGCGAGGCGAAATTCCTGGGTGAAGGCCTCGCCGTCGCTCGAATCGTGGAATCCCCAGGGCTGATTGCCGAGACCGCTCGCCGCCGCAAGGAAGCCGATGTCGCGTTTCTGGGAACGCTGCACCTGGATGTAGCTCGAGGCGGAGGTGAAGGTTGCGCCGCCGAAGCTGTAGTTGACGACGAGCTGGCTCAGACGCTCGTCTTCCTTGTTCAATCCGCGCTCGAATTGATCGAGCGACCGCGACACTTCGTAGAGACCGACGGACGGTTGCACCGTCGGCTCGGAATCGAGCGTCACGCCCTGCGCCGCGTAGCTGAAGTCGATCTTGAGCTTATCAGTGAGTGTCCAAAGTCCCGACACCCGCGCGCCCCAGGTCTCGAGGGAATTGATGTCCTTGTGCGTGAACGCCGGATTGCCCGGAATCACGAGCGTGCCGGGCGGCGCGCCGAGCGCGGCACTGTAGTCGAAGTCCGGCGCCGCGGGCACAACGTTGTTGATATAGCCGGCGATGTCGTCTTTGTAGCCGACGAGGCGCAGGGCGAACTTGTCCGTCACGATCGGCATGTTCAGCATGCCGTCGACATGTCCGCTGATGTCGCCCGAGTGCGCCGTGGCCCAGCCGCGGACGTCGACGTTGGCCTGCATCTTCGTGAGATCGGGCGCGTTCGGCACGATGCGGATGACGCCCGCGAGCGAGTTCGCGCCGAAGAGCGTGCCCTGCGGACCGCGCAGTACTTCGACGCGCTCGATGTCGACCAGGCGAAGGTTCGCGAAGCCGCCGTTGTTCGTGAGAATGCTCGTCACCGCCTCGCCGAAGTACGAAGCGACCGGAAAACCGCCGCCGCCCTGGGCAACGAGGCCACGGATGTAAAGCTGCGTCTGGCCGGGGCCGATGTCCTGCATCCAGACGTTCGGCACGCTGTTGAGGTAGTCCGCGTAGTTCGTGTAACCGCGTGCCTCGATCTGTTCGCCGGTGATCACGGTGACTGCGACAGGCACGTCCTGCAGCCTTTCGACACGCTTCGTCGCCGTCACGACGATTTCGTCGAGGACGCCGACTCCGCCCGCGCTCTCCTCCGCCGACGCGACAGCCGAAACGAGAAGCCCCGCAGCCAGAAAACCTGCGCAAACGAGCTGCACACCTGCGGTACGCGTCATAAATTCCCCTTGATTCGTGCAGGGCCCGTGGTAGATATTTTGAGCCCTATTGAAGAATAGTGTCCCAATTAGAGAATCTTTGTCAACGGGGAAGACGCTGGGAGGGATTTGACCCCGCGGCGGGGTCAGACCCCCAGTTACGACTCGCCTTCGGTCATGCGGCGGATGAGATCGCTCGCGAGATTGGGGTCTTCGCTCGAACAGACGGCGAGCACGAGCGCGCTCTCGCAGTCTTTCGCGACGTACGCGTGGCCCATGGTGCTGTCGAGGTAGATGCCCTCGCCGACCTTGAGCGTCACCGAGGTATAGAACTGCAGGAAGATCTCGACGCTCCCTTCGAGCACGTAGATGAACTCTTCGCCCTGGTGCTGGACGAGCTTGCCGAACTCTTCGAGGCTCTGTGCGCGGATGCGCGCAACGATCGGCACCATGCGCTTTTCGCGCAGATCCGCGCAGAGATACTCGTAGTCGTAGTTCGGCGTCGCGACATTGACCGAGTTCTTGGTGCCCGTGAGGCTGCGGCGCGCCGTGACGATCTTGCTCGCGGGATCGCCCACCTTTTCATGCGCCAGGAACTCGGCCATCGTCAGGCCGAGGCGCGAAGTGAACTGCTGGAGCTTGTCGTAGGTGAGCGAGAGCTTGTTCTGCTCCACCTTCGCGAGCGTCGAGAGCGGGATGCCGACCTTCTCGCTCATCTGGCGCAGGGTCCAGCTCTTCTGCTGGCGCAGATCGCGGATCAGGTTGCCGAGCGTGTTGCTCTTGCGGGTCATGGGCGTAGTCTACCCCAAGAGAATGATTTCTCTATCTGTAGTGTTGGCTGTTATCGTGGCACAAGTTGCTTCCAGGAGTGAGGGAAAACCATGACGATTCGAATCGCTGCCCTGTTGCTGCTCGCCGCCGCCTTCCCGGGCGCCAGCCTCGCCTCGCCGCCCACGGCCGCCGACCTCGAACACGCGCACAAACTGCTCGCAAGCGCGATCCTCTTCGACGGACACAACGACCTCCCTTGGGCGATCCGCACGGACCTGAAGACGCCGCACGATGTCGTCGGCTACGACCTGCGCAAGCCCACGGCGGGCCAGACGGATATCCCGCGATTGCGCCAGGGTGGATTGAGCGCGCAGTTCTGGTCTGTCTACGTCCCCGGTGAACTGCCCACGGGCTGGGCGCGCACGCAGCTCGAACAGATCGACCTCGCACGCCGCATGATTGCCCAGTATCCGGATGCGTTTCAGTTCGCGGGCACGGCCGCGGACATTCGAGACGCCAAAAAGCACGGCCGCATCGGCTCCATGCTCGGGATCGAGGGCGGACACGCCATCGAAGACTCGCTCGGGGCGCTGCGCGCCTACTACGACCTTGGTGTGCGCTACATGACCCTGACGCACAACACGAACACGTCCTGGGCGGATTCGGCGGCCGACGTGCCCGCGCATCACGGGCTCACGCCCTTCGGCGAGCAGGTGGTGCTCGAGATGAATCGCATCGGCATGCTGGTCGATCTCTCGCACGTCTCCGCCGAGACCATGGACGACGCGCTGCGCGTCTCGCGCGCGCCTGTGATCTTTTCGCATTCCTCGGCGCGTGCGATCTGCAACGTGCCGCGCAACGTGCCCGACGACATCCTGAAGCGCTTGCCCGCCAATGGCGGCGTGGTGATGGTCGCCTTCGTGGCGGGCTTCACGGACCCGGACGTGGCGAAAGTCATGCAGCCGGTCATCGACGAGTTCAATCGCCGGGCACGTGACGTCAAGACGGAAGAGGAACGCAACGCGCTCTTCGGTGAAATCACCGCGAACATCAAGATCCCGTCGACGACCGTTGCCAAGGTGGCTGACCAGATCGACTACATCCGCAAAGTCGCGGGTGTCGAGCGTGTCGGCATCGGCTCGGACTTCGACGGCAATACCGCGTGGCCGGAGGGCCTCTCGGATGTCTCGATGTATCCGAATCTCTTCGCCGAACTCATTCATCGCGGCTGGAGCGACCATGACCTGAAGCTCCTCGCGGGCGAGAACGTGCTGCGTGCGCTAAAGCAGGCGGAGAAAGTATCCGCCGCCATGAAATCAGGAAAATAGGGGGATTCATGGGAGCGGGAGTATCACGCCGGCGTATTCTCAAGGGCGGCGCCATCGCAGCGTTTGCGGCGGGCGTGCCGATGCTGAATCTCGCCAGTTTCGAGGCGTTCGCCGCGACGCCGCGCAAGTATTCCGCACGTGCCGTGAAAGTCATCGAGCGCTCGCTCGTCATCGACATGCTGGGCGTGCTCAAGATCGACTTCACGCCCGAAGCCTATGCCGGGCCGATGAGCGATGAAGCCGCGGCGCAGTTCCTCACGAGCGGTATCAACGTCTTCCACAATACCATCGGCACCGGAGGGCCGACCGCGGTCGAGGACTCGCTCGAATTCCTCGCGGCCTGGCAGGGCTATGCGGGGCGCAACTCCCACGTCTTCACTCTCGTCGGGCGGGCTTCCGACTTCGAACGCGCGAAGGCGGACAAGCGGATCGCCGTGATCATGGGCCTGCAGAACTCCGAGCACTTCCGCACGACGGCCGACGTCAAGCGGTTCTACCAGCTGGGCCAGCGCTGCTCGCAGCTCACCTACAACGCGCAGAATCTCCTCGGCTCCGGCAGCACGGAACGGGTGGACGGCGGGGTCAGCGACTTCGGCGCCTCGATCATCAAGGCGATGAACGAGGTCGGCATGCTGGTCGACGTTTCGCACTGCGGCGACCGCACGACGCTCGACGCCATCGAAATCTCACCCAAGCCGATCGCCATCACCCACTCGAACTGCCGCGCGCTCAACAACCACCCGCGCCTGAAGACCGACGAAGCGATCCGGCAGCTCGCGGCGAAGGGCGGCGTGATGGGCATCACCGGCGTGCGCAATTTCGTGCGCGACCACGAGCCGACGACCGTCGAGAACATCGTCGATCACATCGATCACGTGGTGAAGCTCGTCGGCATCGAGCACGTCGGCATCGGGACGGACTCGGACCTGAACGGGTACGACGACATGCCGCCCGATCAACGCAAGAAACTCCTCGACAGCTACAAGTCGAGCTATGCTTTTCGCGACAAGCTCGACACCGACGGCTTCGATCATCCGCAGAAGATCTTCGACCTGACCGAGGCACTCATCCGCCGCGGATATTCGGACGAGAACATCACGGCGGTGCTGGGCGGGAATTTCAAGCGCTTGCTGGGCGCGACCTGGATGTAGGATGCTGCAATGAACGATCCGGTCTCCTCGATTGCACAGCTGAAGACGACGGCCCTCGACCTGCTGGTGCGCTTCGGCCCCAAGGTGCTCGCCGCCTTGCTGGTGCTTGCGGCGGGCGTCGTCGTGAGCCGCTATACGGCGCGGTGGCTCGGCAAAGGACTCGAGCGCATCCAGCTCGAACCGCCCGTGCGGCAACTCCTGGTCCGGATCGCCTCCGTGCTGATTCTCCTGATCTTTGTGATCATGGCGCTGCAGAATCTCGGCCTTGAATTGTTGCCGCTCATCGCAGGCCTTGGGATCGCCGGCGCCGGAATCGCGCTCGCCATGCAGGGCGTGCTGAGCAACGTCGCGGCCGGACTCACGATCATCTTCACGAGGCCGTTCCGCGTCTCGGAATACATCTCGGTCGCGGGCGTCGAAGGGCGCGTCGTCACCATTTCCCTTTTCAGCACCACGCTCGACCACGTCGACCGTTCACGAGTCGTGGTACCGAATCGCAAGATTGTCGGTGAGATCCTCCACAACTACGGCCAGATCCGGCAGCTCGATCTCACCGTCGGCGTTGCGTACGGCACCGACCTCGACGCCGCGCTTGCGGCGATCGACGATGTCATGAGGGGCAGTGCGCGCGTGCTGAAGGATCCGGCAGCCGTCGTGCAGACCAGCCGGCTCGCCGATTCATCGATCGAGATCGCGATCCGGCCCTGGGTGTCTGTACCGGATTTCGGCGTCGCGACCGGCGAGATCAACAAAGCGGTGGTCGAGACCTTCCATCGCAAGGGCATCGTCATACCTTTCCCGCAGCGGCAAGTACGACTCATCGGCTCGGGTAGCCCGTCGGCTGGCTAGAAGGAATGGGAAAGGTAGAGCTTCCCTTCCCAGGTATCGAGGTCATTCGTGCCGAGGCTCTGGTAGCTGACCGCGGCTTCGAGCCACGTTCTCTGTGAGAACAGAGCCTTGGCGCCGATGCGCATGTAACCGCTCCAGGGCGACGCGTCTGCGAAAGTCAGGTTGCCCGTCAGCAGTTGCGTGTCGTTGAAATTGTAGAGGACACCGAGTTCCGAATAGGGCACCACGAGCTTGCCGCCCGAGAGTCGCGCAATGTGATGGATTTCGGCCGACACCGAAGCGACGGTGGAATTGGAGCTGTTCTTCTCGACAGGCAATGCCACCGGGATGCCACCGACAGTGCCGCTGAGATGATAGGCACCGTCACGACTGTGCGTGTAATACAAGGAGAACTTCGGCCGCAACGCCGTATCGCCCCAGTCGTATTGAGTGGTCAAATCCACTGCCGCGGAAGTTCGCTCGGTGGTATTGCTGCCACTCAGCACGGCGATGCGGCTGTCATTGTCGATCCAGCCGAATGAGACCGAGGCATCGAGCGCCCACCGCGGCGAGAGCTGCATGCCGATGTAGGGACCCACGCTGAACCCGCTCGACTCCAGCCGAAACTCTCCGCCGAATCCGTCGGTGTGGTTGCGCTCGAGCCCCAGGCTGAATCCCCCGACAAAATGGGTCTTGAACAGTCGATCGATACCCAGCGTGAGGTAACCGCCGCCGCCATCGGACTCGAGCCCGTTGCGTCGATCGCGAGTGTCGTCGAATCTCGAGTCGGCCCAGGCGTTCCAGAGAGTTACGGGTGCAAACTCACGTCCGCGAGTGATGGGCACGCCCGACGTAGTCGCGCCTTGCGCCTCAACGGCCGCGCGCTGCTGCGGATCCGTGCAATCGACGAGTTGAACGTTGCCAGACGCCGCCGCGCTTTGATCGGTCGTCGCGTCCCGGCATTTCACGGTCGGTGTCGCCAGCGCAAGGCGCTGGCCTGCAATTGACTCCGATGTCGCGCTCGACGGCGGCGTCACGGTTGGTGGGACCACAACACCCGGTACCGACGGCACTACGCCGGTCGGCGGCAATGTCGCGATCGGCGGTGCAACTCCACCCGGCACGGTCGGCATGACTCCAGTTGGCGGCAATGTTGCAATGGGTGGTGCCACGCCACCCGGCACCGTCGGCATGACTCCCGTTGGCGGAGGAAGTGTTCCAATTGGTGGAGTGACTCCGCCAGGAACGGTTGGCGTGATGCCGCTCGGCGGTAATGTGGCGATCGGTGGCGCCACGCCGCCGGGCACCGTCGGTGTGATGCCGGTTGGCGGAAGTGTTGCTATGGGTGGCTCCACTCGGCCCGGCAGTATCACGTTGATCCCGCTGTGCGGCGGCCGAGTCGGTGTGACGCCGGTCGGTGGTGGAAGCGTTCCGATTGGCGGCGTCACGCCGCCTGGCACCGTCGGCATGACTCCAGTGGGCGGCAACGTTGCGATGGGTGGTGTCACACCGCCTGGCACGGTCGGCATGACTCCAGTGGGCGGCAACGTCGCGATAGGTGGCGCCACGCCACCCGGCACGGTCGGCATGACTCCAGTGGGCGGCAACGTTGCAATGGGCGGTGCCACACCACCCGGCACGGTCGGCATGACTCCTGTCGGCGGTGGAATCACGATTGGTGGTGTAACGCCGCCTGGCTCGCCGCCGCCATTTCCACCACCGTTACCACCACCGTGATGACCGCCATCTCCGCCGCCGTGATCGCCGCCGTTTCCCCCACCGTTGCCGTGATCACCGCCGTCTCCACCGCCACCGTGGTGATGATGATCGCCGTCTTCGCCGTCTTCGCCGTGATGATGACCGCCATCGCCTCCCGGCCGAAGCATGGGCGGCAGGTGGTTCGGCAGCTGGGGAAAGACGCTGCCCTGGTTCTGCTTCACGGAGGCGATGGAGCAGCCATTAGTCGTGCTGGAAAGCGTGTGCTCGCCGGGAGTGCCGTTCGCTACTACCGGCGAGACTGTCAGGCGCAGGCCGCGCCGATCGCGTGTCCAGGTATCTACTGTCTGCCCGGGCACAGTAAGCTGATAGCCTCCGGCTCCCCGCGTTGCCGAAAGCCATACGGACCGGGCGTGGTCCGCGGTCGGCCCAAGAAATATGAGTCCACCTTCGCACTGCGCGGCGGCGTCAGTCGAATACAGCGCGGCGGACAGCGCAAGGACCGCGCGCACTGCGCGAACCAGGACAGGCGCCGAGGGATGTCGCGGTCCGGAGCGGATCGCGTTGCAATGCTTGGACGACGACGCAGCCATTGCCGGGAACGGTTCTATCCTGGACCAACTATTCGACTCTGCATTATCTGCTCAGCTTTCGAAGTGAGTCTCGCGGCCACGGATGGGACCATGGTCCCACTGCATGTCTGGAGTGATTGGCGGAAGCTACGGCGGCTCGCGGCCAGCCCTTGATTGAACCGGCGACGCACGAATTCAGAGCTGCTCGATCGGGAATTCAGGCTGGCGCTGTGGCCGTCTGCGAACCATCCGCAGCCAGGACTTTGCAATGTTCCAGGCAGACGCGTCGAAACGCGTCGGAGTGCGTCGCATCCATCGATGCATTCGTGGGATAGCCGCAATAAAGAGAGACGGGCTGCGTCTTCACGACATCATTCCACAACTGCTCCAGCCGCACTGCGGCTTCGCGCCGGCCGCTCGGATGTCAATACCGCGCGCCTGCATGAGCTCGTCGATGACGCGATGATGATCGAGCGTCGCAATGCTGATGGCGCCGTGACCCTGGTCGATGGCGATTGCGAGGACGCGACTGACTTCGGTGGCCAAGGTGGAGTCGCAGTCGAATAACTGCATGTCGTGCATCGACTGCGCTTCTGCGGGGAGCGAAGCGCGTTGACCGATTTCGTTGATACGGCTGCTGGACATGACGACTGTGCCAGGAAGCCTACGCCGCCGGGAGCGCCGCCGCACTGGTGGCAGCCAGGGGCGGCAATGAGCGGCCGACACCATGCATAATCACTTCGGGCTGCCGAAGCCCGCAACACAGGGGAATGCGGCATGAAAGACGTTTCAGGCAGGACCGCCTTCGTCACTGGCGGCGCGAGCGGCATGGGCCTGGGGATGGCCAAGGCCTTTGCCGGAGCCGGAATGAAAGTAGTGATCGCCGACGTGCGCCAGGAGGCCCTGGACCAGGCGTTGACCGGCTTCGGTGCCAACCACGGCGTACACGCGATTCGACTGGACGTGACCGATCGAGCAGGTTGGCTTGCCGCGGCCGACGAGGCCGAGCGTGTCTTCGGCAGGGTACATGTTCTCGTGAACAACGCCGGCGTCGGCGTCCTCGGCCCGATGCAGACGGCGACGTTCAAGGACTGGGATTTCTGCATGGGCGTCAATGTCGGCGGTGTCATCAACGGCCTCGTCACGCTGCTGCCACGCATGTTGGCGCATGGCGAGGAGGGTCACGTAGTTTCGACCTCCTCCACCGGCGGCTTTTCCGCCGTCGGAGGCGCCGGACTCTACTGCACCAGCAAGTTCGCGGTCGCGGGCATGATGGAGTCGCTCGCAACCGACCTGAAAGGCACGCCGATCGGCGCCTCGGTCTTCTTCCCGGGGCCGGTGCAAACGAGCCTCGGCGTGACGACCGATGCGACGCGGCCGGCCCACCTGCGCAACCAGCCGGGCGAGCCGCCACCGCTCGTGGGCCAGGGCCGCGGGCCGCGCCCGCAGTTCGATCCGAGCATCTTCATGTCGCCCGAGGAAGTCGGCCAGCGCGTGCTGCGCGCTATCCGGCGCGGCGACCTGTTCATCATGAGCCATCCGGAATTCCGCGACGGCATCATCGCGAGGAACGAGGCACTGGTGCGAGCCAATCCGGACGAGCCGCCGAACGAGGCGCGGCACGCCGTCATCAAGCAGTTCGGCACGCTCTGCTACAACCCCATTTACGACAGCCAGCAACGCGTGCCTGCGCAAGACTGAAAATGCATTCGGCGGAGTAACGCAGTCCGCGATCAGCACCGTGCACGCGGTGCTCGATCGCCATGGGCTCGTCACTCGAGGCCGCAAAGCCCGCTACCACGCGCAAGGGACGGGTCTCTCGAAGCCCACGCGAGCGAACGATCTCTGGT